>Ga0187833_10000271_pt1 | contig 59913 bp, 50 predicted proteins | sample ETNtaG_37_FD_167968 | JGI IMG/M metagenome (GOLD analysis project Ga0187833, IMG submission 167968) | Marine microbial and viral communities from oxygen minimum zone, Eastern Pacific Ocean - ETNP2014_SV_400_PacBio MetaG (Illumina Assembly) | ecosystem: Environmental > Aquatic > Marine > Hypoxic...
ATTGAGGAAAGTGCCGACCTCAGATGTAGGCAAACGACTATCTTTATCTGGGTTTCCTTTGCAAAAAACCCTTGCGATGGAAAAGCGTGTCCACCACGGACGATTGGAATTCATTCACGAAATGATACTCGAATCGGATGTAAGAGTGCGTGATGGACTCATCTCGAGTGATGCCGCATTAGATTTACTGCTGGCGCAAATAAGTAATTAAATTTTTCAAGAATACTTCAAGGAATGGCATCCGTGCTATCGGTTATCTTTTTCATCGGATGCTAGTTTACTAATATCGCAAGAGCGGAAGCGGCCGCTCTTTATAGCATTGATCAGACTTTCTAAGCCAGTGACCTTATCGTAAAAGCGAGTTGCAAAAGTGCCCAAATCGGCAAGTTTGTGTGCGTCGCTTGCTCCAGTGGTAGGCATATCTAGTCGTTCAGCTACTTTCTCTGCAAACAAGTTTTCCTTCTCCGTACCCCTACCATTTCGTATCTCGATAGCATCAACCAGTCCAAACACACGATTTCTCAGCGCACGTGCCAACATTTCTTCATAGGAAACATCGTCTTGTGGAGCCGTTTCGCGGTAGACCCTTCTATATGGGTGAGCGACCACTATAGCGCCTCCCGCTTCATCGACCAGATCTCGTACGAAGGATGATTTGTGCATTCCAAATATGTATTCACTAAGACCGTAGACAAGTAAATGGCCCTCTTCTGTAGTGACTTCACAGCCAGGAATTACAAGGAAATCGTTATCTTTGCCTAGCTTCAAAACATCCTGAGGTTCCCAGAACCCGTCATGGTCAGTTAGGCATACGCCGTCCAGGCCGATTCGCTTGGCCTCGACAATAAGTTCTTCGGGTGTGAGTATGCTGTCATCTGATACTGGGTATGTGTGAGTGTGGATATCTATTAGCATTTCGTGTTCACTTCGGCTTACACAGTTAGTTCGACTTAGTTGAGTTGCATCGTATCAATGTTATTGATACTATGATACGTAATGGCATTAGCTAATTTGTAGGCTTGGAGTATCGGCTCTAATTTAATTACATTGGAACAGCAATACATAATTGTATGAACAGAACTTAATGGTACACAAGTTAATTTAGTCCTCGCCAACGACTCTTATATTGAAAAATTGCAGACCCGAACTGGTAAAAACATAGGGAGTTGAAAGGTATGATCCTCGGTCCGGAACGCTTCACAGAACAAGCTCAAGAATCCCTCAATAATTCTCAACTCATTTTAAACAGGTACAGACACAATCAATGGGATTGTGAACATATTCTTATGGCTTTAATAGAGCAAGAGAAAGGTGTCCCTGCTGAGATTCTGAACGAGTTAGGGGTGAATATAGAGGTGTTTCACGCTCGATTTCACAACATGTTGGAGAATTCACAAAAAACTGGAGGGTTAGCTGAACAGATGTACCAGACTCCTCGTCTGGAAGACTTACTGTTGAAGGCAGAAGCTGAGGCTGAACGTCTCAACGACGAGTTTATCGGATCTGAACATCTGTTGATAGGGCTCACCCAGGAAGAGCATGGTGAGGTAGCCGAAGCCCTTTCTGAGTTTGGGGTGACTACAGAGCTAGTTTATCGTGCTCTGCAAAAGATTAGGGGAGGACACAGGATCGTCGACCAGCGGGCCGAAAGCAGATATCGTTCGCTCGAGAGATTTGCAACAAACCTAACTGATCTTGCTTCAAAGGGTACGTTGGATCCGATTGTAGGTAGAGATGATGAGGTTGCACGGGTGATGCAGACCTTAATACGTCGTACTAAGAACAACCCGGTCCTGATAGGTGGAGCCGGCGTCGGTAAAACAGCAATAGCCGAGGGACTTGCACAAAGAATCGTGTCTGGCGACGTGCCAGATGAGCTGACCGGGAAAAAAGTTTTAGCTCTCGATGTAGGTTCCTTAGTTGCCGGTTCCAAATTTAGAGGTGAGTTTGAGGAACGTCTCAAGGCAGTAATGGATGAGGTACGCCAGGCCGCAGGCGATATCGTTCTCTTTATTGACGAGATTCACACGGTGGTCGGAGCGGGAGCATCGGAGGGTAGTGTTGATGCGAGCAACATGATGAAACCCGCTTTGGCGAGGGGCGAATTACAGTGTTTGGGAGCAACCACTGAGGATGAATATAGACGTTATATTGAATCGGATGCTGCACTTGAGCGTAGATTTCAGCCGGTGCTTGTAGAAGAGCCAGATCTAGATACTAGTGTGGAAATGTTAAAAGCGCTCCGACCTAAATACGAGGCTCATCACCGCCTTAAGATAGATGACTCGGCCCTTGACGCTGCTGTAGTTTTGAGCCAGCGCTACATATCAGGAAGACTGTTGCCTGACAAAGCTGTAGACCTGATCGACGAAGCAGCGAGCAAGATCAGGATCGACTCACAATTACATCCTAAGACTCTTAGAGAGAAGGAAGAGAGCCTTCGTCGACTTGAGATAGAAGAAATCGCCGCTTCCGAGCGAGCCGATTATGAAAAAGCCGCCGAGGTTAAAGCGGAACGACTTAGGATGGAGCAAGTGTTCGAAGATGAGATGTCAGCTTTTGATGTGGAGGGTTGTGCAGGGGAAGGTAGTGCTACAAGTGCTGTAGTTGATGCAGAAGACATCGCCGCTTTAATCGCGGCTTGGACAGGTATTCCTGTGACCCGTTTACTAGAGACGGAAGCTGAAAGACTCGTAAATATGGAAGAACGAATCCATGAGCGTGTAATAGGGCAGGAGCTGGCTGTTCAAGCGGTGTCTGATTCAGTGAGGCGGGCCAGAGCAGGCCTAAATGATCCTAGCAAACCTATAGGAAGTTTTATTTTTTTGGGACCGACCGGAGTTGGAAAGACTGAGCTGGCAAAGGCTCTTGCATGGTATATGTTCGATGACGAAGAAAATATGGTCCGTATCGACATGTCCGAATACATGGAAGCCCACTCTGTATCGCGCCTGTTGGGCGCCCCGCCGGGATATGTTGGATTTGAAGAAGGGGGGCAACTGACAGAGGCTGTCCGAAGGCGGCCGTTCCGCGTCGTTCTATTTGATGAAATTGAAAAAGCTCACCCGGATGTGTTTAACGTCTTGCTACAGTTGCTGGAGGATGGACGGCTCACAGACAGTAGGGGGAGGACAGTCGATTTCAGAAATACTATAGTCATCATGACGAGTAATCTCGGTACAGGTGAAGCTCACCAGGAGGCGTTGGGCTTTCTTCGGCAAGTAAACGAAAAGGACACGCGTGAAAGGCTACGTGGATCTATAGAGGAATCTTTGAAAAAATCATTCAGGCCAGAGTTCTTGAATCGGATAGATGAGATAGTAGTTTTTGATGCTATTGAGCGAAAACAACTCCTGAAGATAGTGGACATTATGGTTTCAGATATACAAAGTCGCATGGAGGAACGGGGTATCGAGTTGATCTTGACTGAAGACGCAAAAACTTGGCTTGCGAATAAGGGTTTCGATCAGGTTTATGGAGCAAGACCTCTGCGGCGTACTATACAACGTTTTATCGAAAACCCGTTATCGACAAAGATAATCAAGGGAGATTTTAAAGGGAAGGACTCAGTACTTGTAGACCTTGCCCAAGATGAACTTCAGTTCTCGATAGTGGAAAGGGAGAGTGGAATTGCCGCATAGTTAATAGGGCCTTTTACTGGAATGATTTTTGCGAAAAATGAACGTAATGAAAGATACAGTCTTCGAACATCACACGATTGTGAAACACGTTTTACTTAATCTTACAGAGAGATGAAGATCTGGTTGGAGTTAGCTACTGATTGATTGGTTACATTCTAGGAAGTAGTTGTAACCAAGGGCTTCCTGGAATTCTTGTTTATTAAGAGATTTCTTCCGGCAACAAAACCGGGCTTACAGATCACTGCACTTTGCGCCGGCATAATCGCGGTATGTGTAGTTTCAGGCGTTTGTATGTTTGTTGTAGGAGCATCAAGCGTTAGTTGGTGGGAAGCACTGGGCTACCCCGGAGTTTTCCTATTAAGTCTGCTGGCAAGTAGAGGAATGGTGTTCCCGATTCCCAGTTTAGGAGCTACATGTGGTGCTGCTGGACTGGAGCTAAATCTGTTTACAGTGGGAATATTATCTGGGTTAGGTGAGATAATTGGAGAGCTGTCCGACTATGCCATTGGGTATGGAGGCCGGTCGTTGATCCGCGGCAGAAAGCCCTATATCCGGGTCAGGCAGTGCATGAGCCGTTATGGAGTGCATATTATTCTCATTGTGAATACCAAACCCGCTATTCGATTTTATAGGCATATCTGCGGGAGCACTAAGGTATCCCATCAAACGTTTTCTCTTGATCGTCTGGCTTGGTAAAACCGTTAAAGGAATAATTTTTGCGCATACTTGTTTCTGGATAGTGCAATAGGTAAGGTGGCTGGATTGAATTTCCTTGTTTGAAGTAGATGAACCGCCCTATAATGGAATTGTGCGCACTTGGCTCAATTGTTTCCCCCCCCCTGTGGGCGAGTTATTGAAATAATTGATAGAACGATAAAAGAAATCTTATTGACGGGATTCAAATCTAGTGGGACATATGTCAAAAAGTAAAAAAGGGTTAACGCGAAGAACATTTCTAAAGGGATTACCGATAGGTGTGCTCGGCGCCCTTGCCATTGGAATAGTTGGAGGTACTCTTCTTAAGTCGACTGCGAAAAAACGTCTTCCGTTGTTTAAAGAAGGCTCTATTTTCACCCCCAGAGATGAGCAATCCTCACTATAATCGTCTCCGATAGGGTCGGATTAAAGGGTTACGGGACTTTCGCGGCTTAGGGTGTTCGAACTAACTGACGTATAGCACGAGATTTGCTTTTACACTTGCCCTTAAATGCTCAAATCACCACTGCTACAACATTAACCTTGGATTGGAGTGTCTTTTAAAGACACTGGCAATACCTGTTTCATCCGCTGGTGATCACGAAAATATATATGACGAAATTTATAAGGGCTGTTGCACTCGATCTTGACGGTACCATAATTGGTCCAGATGAACAGATTTCTTCGGGTACTGCGAAAGCCGTGTCTAGACTTGCAAAACTTGTTCCCGTCTTCATTAATACCGGCAGGGAAAGATGGGAAGTAAAGCGTTATGGCACGGAGCTCGGACTTACTTCTCCTCAGGTATGTGATAACGGTGCCGTAATTATAGACCCACTGTCTAATTGGGAACCTTTGTGGCGTGCTCTGCTGGGTTCTGAAATAACGACCAAAGTGTTGGAAAAGATTCGGCGTGAACGCCTTTCATTTATTGCTACTTCAGGAAGGGAATCTGTTCAAGATATCTCAATGGCACTTGGGAGAGAATTTGCAAGAATTTCTGTCTTGGATGTGAAAGAGGACCAAGCTGACAAAATAATGACGGCTTTATCAGCAACTACAGAAATACAGGTCGCTAAAGCTTGGTTACCGTATAACGAATTGTGGGCGGTGGATTGTACCCAGGTTGGCGTGGATAAAGGCAGTGCGGTTAGAAAAGTTGGAAATCTGCTCTCCATCGGCACCCGTCATATGGCCTGTGTTGGAGACAGTTATAATGATTTGCCCATGTTCAGAGAATGCGGGCTGTCTATTTCAATGGGAGGTGCCCCCAAGTCTGTAGAGGAGGAGGCTGATTTTGTAGTACCTCCCGTGACGGATGACGGATTGGTTGAAGCGATAAAGGATATAATTCTCCCTCGTTTGGAAATAGGTGACCAATAGAAAATGTGATGTGGAGAGATTTTGTTCGATGATTAGAGCCTATTGGAGATAAATGACCTGCTGATATACTCCTTCCTTGCCGCTGGGGAGAGATGGCCGAGCGGTTTAAGGCGCTGGTCTCGAAAACCAGTATGGGAGCAATCTCATCGTGGGTTCGAATCCCACTCTCTCCGCTGTAATCAGAATGTTGTTTAGGAGAGGTGCTAGAGTGGCCGAATAGGCACGACTGGAAATCGTGTGTTCTCTCACAAGGGGAACCGTGGGTTCGAATCCCACCCTCTCCGCCAACATATCTGAATGCCGATACTGGATTGGATTTCAAGTTTTTAATAAGATGCCCATCGGTTTACCAGTACCAGCGTTACGTATGATTTGGGCTCAGTGAAATTTAGCAGGATACGAAGATACATGTGGCGTGATAAATTAAATTAGGACAAAGGGCTATATAGGTCGAGGGGATGCTTGAAGCTCTTAAGTCTCTGAATTAAGAACATATAGCGATATAAATGAAGAAGGCGATGTAACGCCAGAGAGGGTTTAATAATCTAATGCCTAAAGATTTGGTGATAGTTGAATCTCCCGCTAAAGCTCGTACTATCGGACGCTTTTTGGGGAGTCGGTATGACGTTAAAGCTTCGATGGGTCATGTGAGAGATCTACCAAAGACATCACTTGGAGTTGAGATAGACAGCGATTCATTTATTCCGACTTATAAAATCTCTAGCGATAAGAAAAAAGTGGTTTCAGAGCTGAAAAAGGCTGCGGCTTCTGCCGGTACTGTTTACTTGGCCACAGACCCTGATCGTGAGGGAGAGGCTATATCATGGCATCTTATGGAGGCGGCTGGGATAGACCTAAATAAAGCTAAGAGAGTCGTTTTTCATGAAATCACCGAGCCTGCAATAGAAGAAGCTTTCGCTAACCCTAGAAAGCTCGATACTGATCTAGTCAATGCGCAGCAGGCGCGTCGGATATTGGATAGATTAGTTGGCTATATGCTCAGTCCGGTACTTTGGAGCAAAGTCAAGAAAGGCACTTCAGCAGGAAGGGTACAATCGGTCGCTGTTCGGATGGTTGTTGATAGGGAAAAAGCTATAGAAGCTTTTGTTCCTAAGGAGTTTTGGACGATAGATGCTCGTCTCCTAAAGCGAGGGGGTACTTCTTTTGAGGCATCTTTGGTTTCAATAAACGGGGATAGGAAAAAGCCGGAAATAACTGACGAAAAAAGTGCGATGGATATCGTTAGTGATCTTGAAGGAGGCTCTTTCCGTGTCTCTGGATTCGAGACGAAAGAGACTAGACGCCGCCCCGCAGCTCCCTTTATAACGAGTTCCTTACAACAGGAAGCTTCGCGAAGGCTTAGGTTCTCAGCTTCACGTACGATGACGTTGGCTCAGCAACTTTATGAAGGCATTGAGATTGTTGGATCAGAACAGGTCGGTCTAATTACCTACATGAGGACAGATTCCACAAGCGTTTCAGCTTCTGCCTTAAGTGAAACCGCAGATTACGTGAAGCAGAAATTCGGGAGCACATACTCTCCTGAAAAGCCGCGCCAGTATTCTAGAAAGGTGCAAGGAGCGCAGGAAGCCCATGAGGCAGTTAGGCCTACTTCTGTCTTTAGAACACCAGAGTCCCTTCGGGCAAACTTAGAAAGAGATCAGTACAGACTCTACGATCTTATCTGGAAGCGTATGGTAGCGAGCCAGATGGTGGACGCTCTTTACGACCGCACCGTAATCGACTCGGAAATCAAAGGAGTTACCAGAGATATCCCATATATTTTTAGGGCCACCGGATCCGTTCCCAAATTTGACGGTTTCCGAATTCTCTACACTGAAGGTAGAGACGACGTATCGGGCGAGGAAGATGAGGAAAGGGGATTACCACAGCTCAAGGTAGGTGAACCACTCCTGTGCAATGGTATTGAGTCAGAGCAAAATTTCTCACAACCTCCGCCGAGGTTCACTGAAGCAACGCTAATAAAGAATCTTGAGAATGAGGGGATTGGGCGACCGAGCACCTATGCTTCGATTATTGGCACTATACAAGATCGAGATTATGTAAGACGGGATAGAGGAAGATTCATACCAACCAAATTGGGAATGGTTGTAACGGAATTTCTTACGGAGTATTTTCGGGACATCATGGATATTGGCTTCACGGCTGATATGGAGAAAAGGTTGGATGAAATAGCGGAGGGACTAATTAAATGGAACCCAATGCTCTTGGAATTTTTCGAACCGTTCGATACTTCTATCGGTGCAGCAAAGGAAAAGGCAAAGAGGGTTGAACGCAGTCGTCTTGATGAGGAGAGTGACCAGGTTTGTGAGCAATGTGAAAGACCAATGGTTATTAGAGGAGGTAGAAACGGAAGGTTCATAGCTTGTACAGGGTTTCCAGATTGTAAGAATACGAAACCGCTGAGTATAGGTGTGGGATGTCCCGAGTGCAAAATTGGCGAGTTAGCGGAAAGAAAAAGTAAGAGGGGAATATTTTTCGGCTGTACCAACTACCCTAACTGTAAGTTTGCGGTAAATTCAAAGCCCATGACTCAACCATGCCCTGATTGTTCGGGTCTTTTAATACAAGGTAGAGGGTCTAATGCAAGATGCGCCTCAAAAGAATGTGGATTTAGAGGCCAAGTAGAAGATGGTGATTCTTCGGGTGGCGCTCGTTCCGATGAATATAGGGAGGTAGCCAGCTAGCTACCTATTGGTTTTGCAGAGGCACCCTGCCTGCTGGAAATGTAGCTAGCACGGGGATATGGTGTGGAAATGAATGCTCAGGCCTTCGACCTTTTTGCTGACAACTTCTGCAACAACCTTGAGAGACTAAGGGGTCTGTCCTCATTTACTGTGCGGGGATACCGTGCGGACCTCAAGTCAGTTGGTGAATTCATGGTCACGGAGGAGGTATCCTCCGTGGGGCAGTTCGACAGACAACATGTACGACGTTATCTTTCATGGTTGCTAGAACTTGGATACCAAAGATCAAGCATTGTTCGTAAACTATCTGTACTTAGAAGGTTTTTTGGTTGGATGCTTGATGAAGGCTACTTGAAAATTAATCCTGTGCCTCGCAGGTTGCCCATGAAGAAGGACAGAATCCTTCCGAGATTCCTAAGTAAGGAAGAAATATCGCGAATGATTGTCGCGACAACAGAAGTATCAGGTAAGTCTTGGATATCTCTCAGAGACGCTGCCTTGTTGGAATTAATGTATGGCGCCGGGCTCAGGGTGAGTGAAGTAAGCTCCTCGGATCTCTACGGTCTCGATTTGGTCACGAATCAGATCAAGGTGGAAGGGAAAGGCTCTAAAGAACGAATATCCTTATTTGGCCTTCCTGCAGCACGAGCTTTAAAACTTTATCTTGAAAACGCGCGTCTATATTTATTGAACGAAAAAAACACCGATGCGCTTTTTGTTTCAAGAGACGGGAATCGCCTTAGTGTCAGGTCGATTCAGGATAGAGTCGTTAAATATGCTAGGGCGTCTGGATTGGGGCAAAGGGTTCATGCTCATACTTTGCGTCATTCATTTGCTACCCACATGATTGACGGCGGAGCTGATCTTAGAGTTGTACAGGAGCTTCTAGGACACTCTACACCGGAAACTACTCAAATATACACTCATGTAACAGGCAGTCAGGCTCGCAAGAGTTATATATTGGCTCATCCAATGTCTGACATAGATTCGGAGACGAATCCAAAGGCAAATTAAGAATGAGAATTTTGATCCTTAATGGACCGAATCTAAATGTGTTGGGAGCAAGAGACAAAAGCCATTACGGAGATAAAACCTTGGATGATGTTTTGACTGATGTCAAAGATACTGCAGACCGACTTGGTGTAGACATCGACCATTTTCAATCTAATCATGAAGGGAAATTGATTGATTATATTCAACAAGAATCCGGAAATAGCGACGGTATAGTTATTAACGGTGGCGCATTGACCCATTATGGGCTATCAGTTAAAGACGCACTTACTGATGCCAAATTACCTGTTGTAGAAATACATATTTCAAACATACATTCTCGAGAGAAATATAGACAGCATTCTGTTGTCGAATATTTAGCGGTGGGGCAAATAGCGGGTTTGGGTTGGAGAGGGTATTCTCTCGCACTGGAATCCATTGTTGAACATATTCGAAGTATTGAATCGTAATGAATCAAGAATATTCTAAACGTATTTCTCGATTGAGGAGAAGCGTTTTGGTCGGTCCTCAGAGTGCCATGCTTATATCGTCAAGGGGAAACTGTCGCTATTTGTCCGGGTTTACAGGTAGCAATGGTTATCTCTTGGTTACAGAGTCCAGAGCCTTAATCTTTACAGACTTCAGATACCTCGAACAAACAAAGAATGAATGCCCAGGTTTTGAAATAGTTCAAATATTAGGGGGATACGAACCCCTGGCGAAAGTTGTTTCTGATATGAACTTAAAATGCGTGTTATTTGAGCCACGCCATACTTCTTATGCAGATCACCAAAGGATACGTTCCACTCTGATGGACGATATCTTCTTAAACCCAGCTGAAGGCGCTGTAGAGAGTCTCAGAATCACGAAAGACGAGAGCGAGATTGAGTTACTGCAGACGGCTGTAAATCTTGCTGATAGCGCCATGGAACAGGCTTTGCAATCTGTACACTCTGGGGTGGCGGAAATTGAAGTTGCGAAGGTGATTGAGGCTTGTTTGCGTGACTTGGGCGCAGATGCTGTGGCATTTGACACTATAGTGGGAACTGGCGTGAATGGCGCCCTGCCTCATCACCGGGCGGAGAAAACATTAATAAGAAAAGGAGACCCTGTAGTCATTGATATGGGAGCTCTATTCAAAGGATATCGAAGTGACTTGACTCGCACAGTACTGGCAGATCCGAGCGGAAAATCTCATGAAAAATTTGAAGAAATCTACGGCATAGTGCTAGAAGCTCAACTCGCTGCCGAAAAGGCAGCCGAACCAGGCATGAGAGCGGCTGATCTCGATAGGGTATCAAGAAACGTGATTGAGAAGAATGGATATGGTTCACATTTTGGCCACGGTCTCGGTCATGGAGTGGGTCTTGATATCCACGAACGACCGATGGTAGTCCCGTCTTCGACTGACGTAATAGAGATCGGTTCTGTATTTACTATAGAGCCTGGGATATATTTGCCAGATTGGGGGGGAGTTCGTATAGAAGATGTCGTATTGATGGAAGAAAGTGGCCCGAGAGTGCTAACTAAGTCTCCGAAGTAAAGGCGATCCGACAAATCAATATCAGAGCTGGAACAAACTGAGGTTAATCTTTATATGGGAAGTTGGTTTCTCAACGGTTAAGACTTTTGCAGATGAGATGAGTTTGGAGTCGAATAATGACAATAGGTTACGGGGATCTAAGAAAAGGGATGTCAATAGAGCTTGATGGCGAGCCTTTTTCGGTTGTTGAATATGAACGCAGTAAAATGCAGCAGAGAGCTCCGGTGATGAGGATTAGATTCAGGAGTTTGCGGACCGGGAGAGTGGTTGATAAAACTTTCTCTGGATACGATGTGAATTTCACTCAAGCTGATGTGGAACGTAGAAAAGCACAATACATCTACGAGGATAGTGGGCTTTATTACTTCATGGACACAAATTCTTACGAGCAATTTCCGATGTCGGCCGATCAGATGGGTGACGCACTCAGATATGTAATCGAACAGACTGAGGTGGATTTGGTATTTTTTGGAGACAACCCTATCTCGTTAGACCTTCCCATTACGGTGGATCTGAAGGTTGTATCTTCACCTCCAGGAGTCAAGGGGGATACCGCTCAGGGGGCCTCTAAGTTTGCGACCTTGGAGACAGGATTAGAAATAACCGTGCCCCTTTTTGTAAATGAAGGAGATTCTATCAAAGTTGATACGCGGTCTGGGGAATATCTGTCGAGGTCTTAACTTCCAATGCCTCCTTTATCTGTAACACAGGTTGTCAATCATATCGGTCTTGTTCTAGAGGTCGATGAACTGCTTTCCGATATTTACGTTCAGGGGGAAGTATCAAGGGTGTCTAAAGCGGCCTCAGGGCATTGTTATTTTGCTCTCAAAGATGATGAGTCGGTTCTAGAAGCGGTCATGTTCAGAGGTGGCGTTGGAGCAGATCATTTAATACAAGGAGAGGAGGTTCTGGTATTTGGCAGAGTGACAGTGTATGCAAGACAGGGCCGACTGCAGATCATTGCTAACCTAATTCAGCCGTCTGGAATAGGCGAACTTCAGGTCAGATTTGAGCAAATGAAATCAATGTTGGAATCTGAAGGGTTATTTGACGCCTCCCGAAAACGACCTCTGCCGGCGTATCCAGAAGTCATCGGCGTGGCAACCTCCGAAGATTCTGCTGTTTGGCATGACATCATACGCACCATAAGAAGTAGATTCCCGACCGTTGAAATCGTACTAGCCCACACTCTAGTTCAGGGTAGTCTGGCAGCGTCTATGATCGCAGATTCAGTGAGATCTCTAAGTGAATGTCCCGGAGTGGAGGTGGTTTTGGTAGCCAGAGGGGGGGGATCCCCCGAAGATTTGTGGCCTTTTAACGAGGAAAGCGTAGCGAGGGCCATTTTTTCCTCGAAGATTCCGGTTGTTACTGGAGTTGGCCATGAGACTGATTGGACGATCGCAGATCTTGTGGCTGATGTTCGGGCCTCTACTCCAACAGGTGCTGCGATGCAATTAGTTCCAGATGTCCTAGACATAGAAGGTAAGTTGAGCCATAGCGCATTCGCATTAACTACTAGGATACTTGGTTTTCTTTCCAACACAAATTCCTCTATTAATTCGTCGGTTTCGACAATGAATTTCCATATACCAGATACAGATAATTTTAAAATGAGCGTTGATGAGCTTGTCGGCCGATCTGATTTCCTTATAAGCCACATGAAAGCTATCGCTGGAGAGGAGTTTCGTTCCCTGAAGGACAACCTTAAATTAGTGAGTCCGAAGAACACCCTGGAAAGAGGTTATTCGATAGTTCAGAAGAAAGCTGGTGGGGAAATAGTAACCAGCACTTCTGATCTTAGTCTTGGTGATAATGTGGAAATTACAGTCAAGAATGGTAAATTTGGGGCTGTTACAGAGTGGTTGGGACCCAATCGAGATCCACTTTCTTGATGGCAAAAGGTGACAGGTGCAATTGCAATGGAGAATGAATCCGAAGAGAAGTCATTTGAACAGCTTATGGACAAGCTTGAAGAATGTGTATCTCGACTAGAAAAGGGGGGGGTCTCACTGATCCTTGCGACGGAAGTGTATGAGGAAGGCATGGTACTCGCAGCGGAAGCGGGGAGACGGCTATCCGAAACTGAACTTAGAGTAACGAATATCAAAGCGAAGTATCAGGAGATGATGGAGCGCTCTGAGGACGTTATTAAAGATCAGCATGAAGAGGATCTTTGACACCTAAAGATAAATTGCCCAAAGTCTTTACTCTAAAAGTCTTCAATCTGATAGATATATTAGTCTGGCGATAATACCAATTTGTGCCTGATATGTTTTGATTTTTTGTTTTGGTCCCAGTAAATCAGGACACCTTTTCCAGATCTCCAAAGAGGCAACATATCAGAATAGTGAGGAGACCCTACGTTCCCAGATTGACCACCTGGTAAAATAAATCTGCTGTTATCCCATTTGCCCACGTCTATTGTCATCCGCATCGAGGCAATAGTGGTAATTTTGGAGAATGGATTCCAAGGAGAAGAAGCAGCCTGGCTGATCGTGTTAGTATCTCCGCCCCACGGGAATGGCCCTAAATTAAAGATTCTGTTGAACGGTTCTTTTGCGCTCATAAAATGTGGGATTGTTAGCTTTCTGGTATATCCCCACCCCCACTTTGATTGGTCAGCTCCATGGGTTTCTTTTAGTACTTTGACCGAATTAGACAAAGCTTTCTCAATTTGTTCATCCCATGATGAAGAGGCGAACCAGTGTCGCGGTCTTTCCTTTAAACATTTCACTGTATGACTTACCCTCCTGGCTGCAAAGAACGTCAGTTCGGACAAAGGATGGAAACCTTTACCCATAACCCAGTCAGAAGAATTCGGAGCTCGGTCCATTGCGATCGACTTTATCAATTGGGATAAAAATTCCTCGTATATAGAAGCCTCAGGGGAATTTTCATTCAAATAGCCATCCCATTTTGAAAGCATCTGAACTGCGAGTTTTACTTCGGGATCGTTAGTTTCAAGGGCAATAACAAACTCCTTGATCTCCAGCCAAGGTAATGCTTTCTTGTCTAATTGAAGATCCATGGAATCCTGTATTTTCCAATCGGATCTTGATGCCAATGACTCGACAATACGACTGATGCGATAACCATCTACCCAGTCGTGACCCAAATGGTGTTTGTACCCATTATTATGGGTAGGCTTATTGTTTGCTGAAGCTATTATTCCGTTTGCCGGATTATACCGAAACGGCAATTCTTCAATCGGTATTCTTTCGGCCTTCCAGTTATCGGCTATAGGGTGTGGGAGAGTTCCTTTCCCAGAGGTTCGTATTGGGACGTCCCCTACGAGCTGCCATCCAATATTTCCATTGGAATCAGCATATGCCATATTGAATGCGGAAAATGGCCATCTCTTCCATGAGGTCTTAAATTCCTGAAAGGACCGAATCTTAGGCAATTGTACAAGGGTGTCGAATGGGACCGGATCTAACCAAGTTGCGTTCATTGTAATCGAATATTCTGGAAATCCTAAACTTTGTCCTATGACTGGTCCCAGATTAGTTTCCGTAACCAGTTCTTTTGTTTTACCTCCTCCTTTAATATGGATATGTTCCATAAAAGATCGGATTTTGCCGTTGGTTGTATTTGGGTCATTAGAACAAGGATTTCCTATATAGAGATCTGTGTTGTCTGCAAGGCCGGCAGTTACGCCCCAGGCTGCGAAACCGTTGTGACCAGCTACGAAACCAGGCAATCCTACAATTGCAGCACCGATCATTCGCCATTCTGAAGTATGAAGACTTGCCAAGTACCATTGGGTTGGCACCGATGGTGATAAGTGCGGATCATTAGAGAGGATTGGCCTGTCAGTAGCGGTCTTTTTTGCGGAAAGGGACCAATTGTTCGACCCTCCGCCTTGGCCGATCACCGAAAGTATTGCCTCAATGTCTTCAATGAGTGGCTTTAGTACGGAGTTTCCTTGGTCCTTGTCCGGTTTTAATGTAGAGGAATCTGGGTAAACTGTAAGATATGCGGGATCGAGATCCTCTAAAGCATTTCGCCCATCATTTAGAAGGATTCGCAGTCGTGCTAGTTCAGAGTCCCAATTTGAACCCATCTGAAACGCAAATAGTTTAAGGATTCCCAAGGCATCTTGAGGTTCGAAAGTAGAAGGTTCGCATCTCAGTATTGAAAACTCGTGAGCTTTCTTTGAGGACCCTTCTAGCCTACCGGTGTTGACTCCGTCAGTGAATGCCTTCAGGTAAGACCTAGTTGGTCCGTCGAGTACTGACAGCTGGTTCACTGACGAGCGATGAAAGCCGATTCTTCTCGATAATCTATCCACAGGTAGCCCTAAAGGGCCTATTATCTCCGACAGTGTGCCCCTAGAAACTCTTTGTGCGACTTCTAGTTGGAAACTCCTATCTTGTCCTTGACAGAAACCGAGTCCAAACCACCCGTCTGTTACAGACTCAGACCGGATGTATGGAATACCCCAATTATCCCGTTCGATAGTTACCGGCTTTTCCGGACCTTGAATGATTATTTTTCCGTCAAGCCGAGGCAAGCGATTCCCGAGAATCAACTTAAAAAGGCTTCTTGACAGGTTCATTAATCGAGTTCGTACCAGGAGAATGGTCAGCGACTAGACCACAACAACGTTATTTTCTAAAATTCCGATGCCCTCGATGGTGATAGCGATTGTGTCGCCCTCTCGTAATGTGAATTCGGGGGGTGGAACAATTGAGGTTCCTGTTAATACGGTTGTTAAATCTGGGACTTGGTTACTTCTTTGCAACCACTCGGATATTTCTGAGCATGTTCGCGCCATCTCACTCGTGGATGTGTTGCCGGTGAAGACGGATTCCCCCTCACGGACTATAGTACATTCCACGCCAAGGTTTTGGGGATTAACTATCCCTTCAGTTGAAACAAAGCATGGCCCTATCGAACAACTTTGATCGTACAATTTCGCCTGTGGCAGATATAGAGGATTATCTCCTTCTATAGACCTACTACTCATGTCGTTTCCGATGGTATAACCAACAATTTCTCCTTTGAAAATCACGAACGCTAGCTCAGCTTCTGGTACATCCCAAGTAGAATCTGAACGAATTCCTACATCGTCAAATGGGCCCATGCACCTGTCCGCCGTGGCTTTAAAGAACACTTCGGGACGTTCAGCGTTATAAACGTTTGAATAAACGTCGGGGGTTTCGCTTTCTCTACGTCTTTCCATCTCACTATTCTTATATGTAACCCCTGCGGCCCAAACTTCAGGGGGATCAAACGGCCGATCGAACCTATATTCTCCGGATCCCTCTTTCGATGAGTTAAATATCTCATCAATGTTCAGGACAAGAGGATCGCCTGAAGCAAGGATGTCACGGGCAAGGTCATCTACTCGTGTTCCAGAATAAGAAGCGGTCCTCAGTAAAATCGCAAGGTCGTCAAGGTCTTCTTCAACGGATGTTATATCTTCCAATTGGTTTTCGCCTGTTTCAACAACTAGCGACAAATTTCCGAAAGAGTCTACTAATCTGTAATACTTCATTGAATCCTCTCGATATAAATTGCTATTCGGTTCTAGTTAAAGATTGTTTTTATAGTTATAGTTAGGGAAAAAATCATGTACATGATATTACTAAGTTAATATCATTGCTTTCACTTTCGCTCATTGTTTCGAATCATCGATTCGGAAGCCTCTAAAGTTCAATTGACACTCACTTTCACCAGTGCCTATACTTGCAATGTATATGAGGAGGGGGAGACTAAAGCTTTTCTGTGATTTGTGCCGTTAGCTCAGATAAATTGTCAATTTCGGTTAACCAACCGAACAGGCCAACTGACCTCGCAGAATCCCCCCACAGCGATTCTCTAGATCGCTGTGGCTATTTCCCAATCGTTTACCAGTTTAAATGCTGAATAGACGGGTCCGCTAAACTGGCTTTTCCGATGCAAGTTTTGGAGCAACACACCGTATGACGAAATTCATATTTGTTACTGGAGGAGTAGTAAGTTCTGTAGGGAAGGGCGTCTGTGTAGGTTCCATAGGTAGAATATTGAAGAGTCGGGGCCTAACAGTCTCTCTGCTGAAATTGGATCCGTACCTAAATGTCGATCCGGGTACTATGTCCCCCTATCAGCACGGTGAGGTTTTTGTAACCAACGATGGTAGCGAAACTGACCTAGATTTGGGTCACTATGAACGTTTTGTTAACGTTGACCTTAGCCATTTATCAAATGTAACCGCAGGTCAGGTGTATAGCGAGGTTATTTCCAAAGAGAGAAGAGGTGAATTTCTAGGGGGAACGATACAAGCTGTGCCCCATGTAACTGACTCTATAAAAGAGCGCATCATGGAGCTAGCTTCACAAAGCAAGGCCGAAGTTATTGTTGTCGAAGTTGGCGGAACAGTAGGTGATATCGAAGGACTTCCCTTTCTAGAAGCGATTCGCCAGATGCGAAACGAGGTTGGGAGAGATAACGTATTTTATACTCATCTCACTTTCCTTCCCTTTATATCCTCAACGGGTGAGCTGAAAACCAAACCGACCCAACATAGTGTTCGAGAGCTTAGAGGTATCGGTATACAGCCCGATGCCATTATTTGCCGCAGCGATCATGAGGTGGCCGAAGAACTGCGCCGTAAAATCATGATTCACTGCGATGTGCCCGTAAAAGGTGTACTGACACTTCCAACAGTACAAAGTATCTATGAGGTTCCCCTGATACTAGAGGAACAGGGTATGGGTAATCTAATATCTGACACACTCGGTCTGAATGCTAGATCTTCTGGTTGGGAAAGCCTAAACGGCTGGGTTGAACTTGTGGATAGGATCAAGAGGCCGAAAGGAAAGCTAAACATTGCGGTCGTAGGGAAGTATGTTGACCTGCATGACTCATATATGTCCGTAAAGGAAGCCCTAATACACGCTGGCCTACATCACGGTAAGGATATAGAAATCTCTTGGGTACAAGCAGAAGGCATTGAAGAAAAAGGGCCTGATGTTTATCTTGACGGTGTCGAAGGGATAGTGGTGCCTGGTGGATTTGGTTACAGAGGGGTTGAAGGAATGATCCAGACTGTAGAGTATGCTAGAGAGAGAAAAATACCTTATCTTGGTTTATGTTTAGGTATGCAAGTTATGGTAATTGAAGCCGCCCGTAATTTGCTTGGCAGGGCAGATGCTAATTCAACGGAATTTGATGAAACGACTACCTCACCTGTGATAGATCTCATGCCAGATCAAGTAGATATCACTGATAAGGGAGGTACGATGCGATTAGGAGTTTATCCCTGCGAGATCTCAGGAGATGGTGTCACATCCAAAGCTTACGGAGAATCCACTGTCATGGAGAGACACAGGCACAGATTTGAATTCAACAATTCCTTCAGGGAAGATCTGGTTTCAGTTGGGCTCATGCCGTCGGGCCTTTCTCCAGACGGGAGATTAGTTGAGATTGTAGAACACCAGGATCATCCGTTTATGGCCGGTACTCAATTTCACCCTGAATTTCTTTCAAGGCCCACTAAGCCGCATCCGTTGTTTCGGGAGTTTGTAGGTGCGTCTTGTGAGACCCTACGTTTGGAAGGCCAGACGCCTTTAACTAACGGAATAGGTGATAATTGAAATCGCAACTCATTTCATTTGAGGGAACACACTTTCTAGACCCGTCAACTGTGGTGTGGTAAGATCTACAGAGTGCACATGTAGCTGCGCTTCCCCGAATTATCTTCTGAGAGACAGTTACTCCGAATGTGGTCGCATATGACAACTTGTGAAGAAAGTTGGCAAATGCAAAAAACCCAACAGACAGTAATAGGTTTTACTTAAATAGCCTGGATAAAACCCAAACACCTATGCCCCCTTGCAGTAGTGGCACTCCACTAACATGGATAAGGAACCCAGCATATCCCCATCAAGATGACAAGTAGGGTAAATAATCGCGATTTCATATAGTTAAGGTTTATTTTTTCGAGGTAATAGAATGAAGCTAGCCGAACTTCAGGTTAAAAGCGACCAAGAGTTATTGGACTTCGCAATAGAGTGTGGCGCCGTAGATGAAGGTGCAAATCCCAGGCGAATGGATATTCTCCGGAAGATGTTCAAGATTTACTCGGAAAATGAAGAAGGTTTAGACGCTAGCGGGATTCTTTCAATATTGAACGAGGGATACGGGTTCCTTCGTCAGAATAGTGACCAAAGGGGAGCAGGCGACGTTTACGTTTCCCAGTCTCAAATTAGAAGATTCAGTCTCCGTAACGGAGACTATGTCCTTGGTAATGTCAGGCCCCCAAAAGACGGAGAGCGTTACTTTGGATTGGTTAAAGTGGAGAAAGTAAACGACACAGACCCTGATTCTTCAAGGCAAAGGCCCAAATTTGAAAGTTTAACTCCTATATTTCCAGAGGAGAGGATAATTCTCGAGACAGATGCAAAACAGCTCTCCACTAGATTGATGGACATTATGTCCCCTGTTGGTAGAGGGCAAAGGGGTCTGATAGTTTCTCCGCCCAAAGCAGGTAAGACTACGATACTGAAGGAAATAGCTAATGGGATCACGGAAAACGCCCCGGAGATTCACATAATGGTTGCGTTGATAGGTGAGAGACCTGAAGAGGTCACCGATATGAAACGCTCCATAAAGGGAGAGGTTTACAGCTCGACATTCGATGAACCTGTTGAAGATCATTGCCGGGTAGCTGAACTTGTGTTGGAACGTTCTAAACGGCTGGTGGAGGCCGGTGAGGATGTAGTCATTCTCCTGGACAGTATCACCAGGCTTACAAGAGCATATAACCTGTCCGTTCCCAGCAGTGGTAGGACACTATCTGGTGGCATGGACCCGTTGGCGCTTTATCCACCCAAGAAATTTTTCGGTGCCGCTAGAAATACTGAAGAAAGTGGAAGCCTCACTATCCTTGCGGCGTGCCTGGTGGATACAGGAAGCAGGCTTGACGACGTCGTATATGAGGAGTTCAAGGGTACGGGCAACATGGAAGTGCATCTGGACAGGAAGATGGCAGAGAGACGTACTTTTCCAGCTTTGGATATATATAAGAGTGGTACACGCCGTGAAGAGCTTTTATTAGATGAAGAAACCCTTAAGCAAGTATGGCTTCTGCGTAGGATGATCAGCATGATAGATTCAGATTCCTCAAATTCAAATTCTTCTGAAGCTATAGAAAAACTTCTGGAGCGAATGAGGAAGACAAAAAACAACGTTGAATTCCTATCCGGTTTATCATAGGAGTTCTTGGAAAAGAATAGGGAAGTCTCCCTCTTCCAGAACGTGTTTCCAATCAATTACCAAATTAGGGTGTGATTTCCCATTGACAACAAAAAAAATCGGTTCCATTATATTTTTCGTGATTGGGAGCGTATAATCAGTGTTCGTTGCTTTAAAGAATCGTCGGGTAGTGAGAATAGGCGAAAACATACGCCTGTTATGCTCGGCAAAGCGATCAGAAAAGGGTAATTTAGCCTTGACAATAGGAAGAGGCGTGGTGTACAAAACATACGGCGCTGAATTGGGCGCGATGTGCTGTGTGCCATACAACAGCATAACTGGGAGCTAAAGTCTCCGCCTCTCGTCGAGATGAGAGGGAATTTTTAGTTTTTATCGGCATGAGGAACCAAAATAAAACCTCACCACAAGGGGGTAAGATAGTGAAGAATTCATTGAAGTTCATCAGCATTGGCTTGGTGATGGTTCTGCTGCTAATGTCGCAGTGGAGCGTTGACAAGTCTGTCGAAGCGGCTGCGGTAGTAGTCGCAGAAGACACTGTGGAGTGGATGGACACCAGCGCAGAAGTTGTCTCGTACTACTCACCAGGTAGTCCGACAGCGTCCTATGCCGCTGGATCAGGCACGTCCACAGCCTCCTTCTGGATAAAGGACACAGGGCTCGAATTCACAAACTCGGCTTCGAGTACGTGGGCCGGGAATACGTCAACCGCAGATACTACTGTGTATACGATTCATACCGGTGAAGTTACGGGTGGCAGCCCAACGCAGGGAACTTTCTCTACGTCCACACCCATGAATGCGGGTTCATCCACGGCTGGATCGACGTTCAACGACTCTATACCGGCTAGCACAACGATTAGTAGCCTAGCGGTGACGCGAGATGGTTCTGCGTTAAGCAGTTCACTAAACGCCACACTTGGAACATTCCAGCTCTTTGCGTCTGTCGCTAATAAGGACGTGATAGCAACCTATGACTATCACATCACTAATACATATGATGGCTCGACAGATGGGCAGAAGATTGCGAAAGTAACCAGCACATCTGATGCCACTGGTGAGTGGATATCGATCTCCGAGGTGACAGCATCCGGCTCAGTTACCCCGGACGACCAGGCTGATTTCTATAGGGGCTCGGTTATCATCAGCGACGACGCTGGTGCCACGGCCGATGCCGACGGACAGGTCTGGGTCGCTGACGGTGACACTCTTACAGTCAGTTATTATGGTCCAGGCACGAGCCCATCGGACACGACTGACAATGCTACTGTCATAGACTCCACAACTGCGACAATCGACTATGCGGATCCGACCATCACTGTTACAGGGCCTGCCGACGGCACGCTTACCAGTGACACGACGCCTGCTATGTCCTTCTCTGTTGCGGACACCGCGTCCGGCTTCACCGCCACGACGCCTCTCACATATGTAACCGTTACCGTTAATGGTTGTGCCATCGCCAGTGGCGAGCATGCCTTTAGTACCCTTACAACTGCTGAGCTGGGTATGACCATTGCTCTAGCGTCGCTGACAGATAACTGGACAACCGCTGCCGCGCCGAATTGCGCCAGCAGAACAAGTGGCGGATTCGGAATCGGAGGCACTGCAACAGCAACTACAACAAGTGGTACACACCACGGTACGGAGTTTTCCTACTCGATAACTGCTACCGACATTGCCGGTAACAGTAAGACTGTTGATGGAACTTCTGCCAACGTCACAATAGATACAGTGGCTCCTGACCTGCAGTCGGCTATTGCCGGCAAGGCATACGACTCAGATGCTACTGTCTCTACTGCCTGTGCCGCGTCGGCGACGCCGCTCTACTGTGTAGACACTGGAGACGTCGCTGGATCAAACAGCGTCAAGGTACAGTTTGACGAGTCACTTGATCAGAGTACGGTCACAGCTAGTGACTTCACTGTTGGAGGAGTGACGCCCGCATCGGTTAGCTTTGGTGGCAAGGACGAAATGACCGACAGGCTGGTTTACCTGGCTATGTCGACCGACCTTGCTCCTTCCGCAAAGCCCGTAGTTAAACTTACGGGCACGGTTAAAGATGTGGCGGGCAACGAGCTTAAGGAAGCGACTTCTTCCACGGACGGATACGCTGATAAGGCGACTGCCACAGACGGAGTGAATCCGACAGTGGCTGATGCGGCGCTCGATGCCACACTGCTAGCCTCCAAGGGCGAAGCTGTGATCACATTTGGCGCGGACGAGAACATGAAAGATAACGGCAACACAGTTGCTGATGTCTGCACATGTGTGGTCGTTGCTGGTGGTGGCAGCGCGCAAGCTGTCGACGGAACGGGTGATAGTGCCAAACTGGCAGTAACTCTGACCTCCCCAACAGCAGGTAAAGCCACGTTTAAGCAGACGGATTACACCGCGACGGGTATTTACGGGCTAGTCGTACAGGCCAAGGACGTAAATAACAATGAGGGCAACTCGGGCGGAGTGAAAGTAACCAACGAAGACGTTTCGGCGGAGATAACTGCTAACTTTGGCACGACCGCTTCAACGACAAACGTCGGACTTAAGAAGTGGCCGCTTGCGGACCACGACGCGGATGGCGATTTGACTGACGGGGTCACTGCAACAGTTAATGGTGTAGCCTCCACAGTCACAGTCTCCTCTGTTAACTGGTCAGAGACCGAAGAGATCACTGTTGCCTTTGGAACACTGGTTACGGCGAGCGACACTGTCAAACTGACTTACTACTACGTAGACGCCTCACAGGTTGTTGAAGTAGACGTCAGCAAGCCCACAGTGAGCGCCTTTAGTCCAGTCGACGGGACTACCACAGAGAACCGGACCCCGTTTATTAGTGTCACATGGGACGAAGATGAGTATGCGGGAGATTCGAGCACGACAGTGACTCTGACAGCCGCGACTCTTACAGATCCGGATGGCACGGCGGCCGATGTCCTGGCGAACATGAGCACTACGGACAATAAGGACTTCTTCTACAGGCCCGCTGATGATTTGGCCTACGGGGAGTACACGTTCAAGGTAAGTGCACAGGACGCGGCTGGAAACGAGAAGACAGATCAGTCGGCCAAGTTCACGGTAGCTGAAAGATCCAAGACTAGCATTGGCTTGCTGCCTGGCTGGAACCTTGTGTCGCTACCTGGAACCCCGGCAGATACTGCGATTAACTCGGTGATAACGAACGCGCAGGTCGATACGGTCCTTACGTACGACCCGACTGTACCAGGCGGATGGCTGACTGCGGTCAGGGATTCAGGTGGTGATCTTGTAGGTACGTTGGCGGCAATCGATGCCGACAGAGGCTACTGGGTTCACACTACGAATGATGACCCGATCAAGGTTGACATTCCTGGGTTCTCTGGAGGCAGCCAGCAGCTGCCACCTGCCATAGCACTGGTCCAGGGCTGGAACTTAGTACCAGCAGTGTCGATCACCGGTGCGGCAGTAGCTTCAACGATGGACAGTGATACATACTTCACTGGACTCGATTGGACCAGGGCCTACGGGTTCGATACAGCGACTGACGCCTTTAGTAGCTTCATACCGACGGCAGGTGCTGATACTGCGGTTGTGGTCGGAAGAGGTTACTGGTTGTTCCTGAGCAAAGCAGGATCGTTGGTACCGTAAAGTTCAGAACGAACTGAAGGTGCTGACATAAGTGGGCCTCCCTCTCCCGACAACGGGGAGGGAGGCCTCTTTTCTTTTACGGAGTGTTAGGTGAAAAACTTTTTGAAGTTGGCGACCATGTTTTCCATTTTGTTTGTGAGTTTGTCGCTCACCTCATTAGTTGTTGAGGGCAGTTCTCCCCCACCTATGCCCACCGTTTACTCGGGTTCCATAATTTTGGGAGGCGTAATTCCTCCCGATAGCGTCGTACGCAGAGTAGGGGTCAGAAATGAATGTGTTGAGAACTGTGTGACGGTCAAGATGGGCGATTTTGTCTCCGATGGTGGCATTGTGAGCGGGGGATTTTATACCGTTACAGTAGGGCCACCGGATTCGTCTTATGTCAGTAGTGAGGTTACGTTTTACTACGACGATTTAGTAGTGGCGGATCAGACAGATAGATTCATGATTTCCGCAACCTTCCGTATGATGGCTAATTTTAACTTAACATTTCCGGACCTTCCGACTCCCACGCCGGTTCCGACGGCGACTGCCACGGCCACGCCAATACCTACAGCCTCCCCGGTGCCAACCGCGACAGCAGAGGCCAGCCCAACGCCGGCGAGTTTACCCGGGATGATTTTCAGCGGTACCATTAGTTATGTAGGAGGAGGGGGGGATGTATTTAGCGATAGGGAGTTGCTCGGCCGAGTAGGATCGTATATTAGCGAATCTGTATCGGTGGATCAGATTTCGGGTGCGGGTAATTTGGGAATTTTTGATGGTTTGGTCGTAAATGCTGTCAATAGAAAATTTTTGGGCAAAGAGATCCATTTTGATTTTGGAGGCCTTGCGGCAACCAAGAAAGTTCCTATTTATTTTGTTGAAGGCGGTGGGGAGTTTGAGATTGAACTTGAGGTAGAGGACGATACTCCAACGGAAGTACCCCCAACGGCGACAAAAGTTCCTCCAACAGCAACGAGCGTTCCTCCGACGGCGACAAAAGTTCCTCCAACAGCAACGAGCGTTCCTCCAACGGCAACGGCAAAGCCAGCAGCGGCAGCGAAGGCCCCAACCGTCACTGTTCCCACAAAGGTACCGGCGACCCGAGTGCCTACGGTAGCTCCTTCGGTCCCTACGGCAGTGGTCCTTGTTTCCCCTGAGGCTATTCCTCAGGTCGAGGATGAAGGCGGGGGGTGTAACAATCCATCCCCGGTGTCTAAGTTAACCGGTGCAGCAAACGCGATCATGTTGTTTGGTCCACTGCTATTTGTTGGGGGTTACAGGGGTTGGAGGAGGCGTAAGAGGTAACGAGACAGACGTTGGAATGGGTAGTTTGTATTTGGTGATTGATGGGAGTATTCAAGTCTGTCGACTAAGCAAGTTAATTCTCATGTCGGCTGGTAGGTTTGTTTCGTTAACGGTTAGTCTATTTGATGATGGAGGCAGTTCGGCGACGCCGATATTGGAAAAAAACCTATCCGGGCTTTCTAGACGCTCGGGTCCCCCATCTCCATACTGAACCGGTATCAAGACTCGCGGCTGAATTGAGGAGATTATTTCCTGTAGGGCGGCGGTTGGAAGGATACCCTCACCGCTGACGGGCGCGATTAAAATCTGGGTTTGCCTCAGCCGGTCTAACTGTGCGGGTGTGAGTTTTCTGTTAAGAGCTCCTAGGTGGCATAAGGTTAAACCCTCGGCCCTTATAGTATAGAAAGTGTTAACCTTTCCACCCGTCTCCTCACCTTCATCTATTGCTGTGCCAGTCCCGGTAATGTAGAAATGTGATATTTCATACTCTCCGGGCCCATGGACTAGATGAGGATTTCCGGTGACAGAAGATATGTGCGAGTGTTTCGGGCTATCGTTGCTGACCGTGACTATATCCGCCTTTTGAGGAGGCATAAAGGTACCCTCTGACGTGTCGTAGGGGTCTGTGACTAGAATAATGTCCCTACTGTTGATGCGGACTGAGGAATGGCCCAGCCAGGTGATTTCCATAATAAGTTCCTTACCGTTTAGTATCGAGTGCGTATTCTTCCCTTCGAGTATAGCAACGTGCTTAAACGACCTTCAAGGAGAACAGGGGTGAACCTCTTCGGTACTGGACGGTTGTGCGTCATAGAGTTAGTCTTATTCTGACGTGTTTGAAAACCTCACAGATAAGATCACCGACGTATTTAGGCGTTTAGGGAATAAGGGCAGGTTGACGGAGTCAGATGTTGATGAGGCCCTGAGGGAAATTCGCCTCGCCTTACTCGATGCTGATGTTCATTTCAGGGTCGCAAGATCCTTAGTAACTAAAATTAAAGAAAAGGTTATGGTTGGGGACGTGCTAGCTAGTCTCACGGCCGCCCAGTACGTCGCCAGCGTCACAAATGACGAACTTGTTTCAGTTCTGGGGGGAACGACTGTTTCCTTAAAAGAGGGAACTGATAAGCCTTCTAAGATCCTTATGGTCGGTTTGAATGGGTCAGGCAAGACAACCTCCTCTGCGAAATTAGCTCACTATCTGTCTCAGGCAGGGCAACTTTGTAATTTGGTTGCAGCTGATGTTCATAGGCCCGCTGCTATAGAACAGTTGAAAACTCTAGGCGAACAAATAGAGGTAGATGTTTATCAGAATGGAAGGGATCACAGTGCTGCCAAAATTGCCGTTGAGGGACTGGATAGAGGACGTTCACTTCGGACCTCATGGACCATTGTAGATACAGCAGGTCGATTCCAGGTAAATGAGGAACTGATGGCTGAACTTGAGGATATTAAGAATGCGACCATGCCTCAAGAGGTGTTGCTAGTGGTGGACGCCATGACGGGACAGGAGGCGGTCAATGTCGCTGAGGTTTTTCATGAACGTATAGGTTTGACTGGATTAGTCCTTACGAAAATGGACGGTGATGCCCGTGGCGGAGCAGCGCTGTCCATCACGTCTGTAACGGGAATACCTGTTAAGTTCATAGGCACAAGCGAGCGAGTAGATGGGCTAGAACAATTTCATCCTGATCGGCTTGCGTCCCGGATACTGGGTATGGGTGACGTACTCACTTTGGTAGAAAGAGCAAAAGCTACATTTGAAGAAGACAAGATTCAGCAACTTGAAAAAAAGTTTCTAAAAGCTACATTTGATTTGGAAGATTTTCTAGATCAAATGCAAGCAGTAAAAAAAATGGGTCCTATGAATCAAATGCTGGAAATGATTCCGGGATTCTCAGCTATAAAAGGTAAAGTAAATACCGAAGGCCTAGATGGTTCACACCTTGTTAAGGCTGAGGCTATTATTCAGTCCATGACTAAAGAGGAGCGTCAACGACCAGAATTGATTGGCGGGAACAGGAGGAAGCGGATTTCAAAGGGTAGTGGTACCTCACCACAGGACGTTAACCAATTACTTAACCAGTTCAAGCAAGTTCGAAAGATGATGAAGGATATGGCGTCCCCAGGCGGACAGAAAAAACTTTTGAATATGATGTCCCAGCAAAAAAAAGGACCATTCGGATTTTAGTACACATAACTATTATCATGTAAATCCGGCATCAGACGCTTGTCTAAGGTTATTTTCCTTGACACCAATTTCACCGCTCCCTACTATAATAATTAGGGATTCTTCATGTTTTGAAGTGTTCTGACAACTGAATAAGGAAGGTGACTCGCTTGGATATCATAATAATAGCGATTGCCGTCCTCAGCAGTCTGATAATCGGATCGGCACTAGGGTTTTTTGTTAGGCATCTACGTAACCTTTTCGGTAAACGTACAGCCTTCTCTCAGGCAGAGGTGATTTTGGAACAAGCCCGGGAGGAGCAAAGAACAATAGTGCTGGAGGCGAAAGAGGAAGCGCTTCAGACACGTAGAGAAGGTGAATCGGAGTTGCGAGAAAGGCAATCCGAAATCAGAAGTGTCGAGCGCAGAGTTGCAAATCGCGAGGAGAACGTAGAAGGACGAGCCAGGAATCTCGAGAAACGCGAAAGTAAGACAAATGAACGTGAAATCGAGGTTGAACAAGTCTACGGTGAAGCAGAGCAACTTAAAGAGCAGCAATCAAAGCTACTTGAATCTGTCGCAGATCTGTCAATGGATGAGGCAAAAGACTTCATTATGAGACAAGCTGAGGACGACATCGGTCATGAATTAGCAGTTAAGTATCGAGACATGGAAGAGGAGGCTAGAAACGAGGCGAACGATAAAGCGAGAATGGTATTAGGCCAGGCCATTCAAAGGTTGGCCTCGGACGTAGTGGCAGAAGCTACGGTTAGTACTGTTTCGCTGCCTAGCGACGACATGAAAGGACGTCTCATAGGTAGAGAAGGCCGGAATATTCGTGCTATAGAGTCAGCTACAGGGGTTGATCTAATAATTGATGACACTCCGGAAGCAGTTACTCTTTCTTGCTTTGACCCAGTTAGGCGAGAAATTGCAAGGTTGGCAGTAACGAAATTGGTATCGGATGGGAGAATACATCCCGCCCGAATTGAGGACATGACTGTCAAAGCCCAGAAGGAAGTCGAAGAATCAATTTGGAAGAGCGGGGAGGATGCTGTAATAGAGGCAGATGTTAGAGGCTTGCATCCAGAAATTATTCGACTAATAGGCCGGCTTAAATACAGGTATAGCTACGGAGAGAATGTCCTAATGCACTGTCTTGAGGTTTCTCATCTAGCCGGGCTTATGGCGGCTGAGGTGGGAGCCAACGTAAAGATTGCTAAAGCGGGAGGCCTTCTCCACGACATTGGAAAGGCGCTTTCCCATGAGATAGAGGGTCCTCATGCTGAAATAGGTGCAGACATAGCAAAAAAATATAACGTTTCTAGAAGAGTTTGCTCTTGTATAGCGGAGCATCATGATGATGAAATGAGCAGTGTTGAGTCCTTTCTTGTCTCTGCGGCAGACGCTCTCAGCGCCGCGAGACCAGGATCTCGCAGGGATACCGTGGAAAACTACATAAAGCGGATGGAGGAACTAGAAGAGGTCGCGGGCGATTTTCCTGGTATCGAAAGGTGTTTTGCCATACAGGCAGGAAGGGAAGTACGTGTTATGGTCGAGCCTGAGGCTATAGACGACGTATCTGCGAGCACGTTGGCCCGTGACATAGTGAAAAATATAGAAGAAAAACTGGTTTACCCTGGTCAAATTAAAGTAGTTGTTATCAGGGAGAGACGTTCAGTGGAATATGCCAAATAGGGGGATATCCCTTGACCTTGAATAGGTGAAAGGGGCCAGTTGAATTACCTGTTCGCCTATTCAAAGTCTTAGTATTTTTAAAACTCATGCTTGGTAGTACTGAGGTAGATCTGCACCTACATACAACCTACTCTGACGGTAGGATGAAACCTAAAGAATTGGTGCGGCTTTGTAAACAGCGTGGACTGAAAACAATATCAGTCACCGACCACGACACCACTTTTGGCCTGCGCGAATCTCTTAAAGCCTCGAAGTCAGTAGGTATTGAGTTCATACCTGGCATAGAGCTAGGAACAGACTTAGGGGGCGAGGAGATTCATGTACTTGGATACTTCGTTAACGAAGAGGACCTACGGCTCCAGGCCATCTTAAAGGAAATCCGAGAGGACAGACTGGTCAGAGCAAATAAGATTGTAAAGAAACTATCGGACTATGGAGTAAGGGTTTCCTGGAATAGAGTTTTAGAACTCGCCGCTGGAGGGTCTGTGGGTCGTCCCCATATAGCGTATGCCTTGGTAGAGCTAGGTTATGTTCAGAACCCGAAAGATGCTTTCGACAATTTGATAGGGGTTGCGGGACCTGGTTTTGTCCCTCGATCCCTCATGTCACCTGTTGAAGCTGTAGAACTCTTGACTAATAACGGATCACTCCCGGTTTTGGCCCATCCATTAATGTCAAAGGCAAAGTCTGGTAGGAAGGATATAAATGGGTTAGACGATCTGATACCAGCCTTAAAAAAAGTTGGCCTAATTGGGATTGAAGTGCATTATGGGGATTACTCGATTGATCAGAAAAGAAATCTCAACTGTATTGCTCAAAAATTTGGACTCGTACCGTGTGGTGGTAGTGATTATCACGCAGCGGGAAACCCAGTAGAGACTGAACCCGGCGATATGGGTCCTACGTTGGAAAGCGTGGAAAATCTCAAAAAAATAAAGAATATTTCATGACCTCTGAAATATGATTAATTTCATTTGGATTGCATCGCTAAGTTTAGGCGCATATTTACTCGGTTCTTTTCCCACAGCGTATATATGGGTGCTCTTTTCTAAAGGGCATGACATAACGAAGAGTGGTTCTGGAAATGTTGGTGCATCTAACGTTGATAGTATTGTAGGAAGAAAATATGCCATTGCAGTGGGGTTATTCGACTTCCTATTTAAGGGTCTTATACCTGCCTTTTTTTTAGTATTGTTCAATGTAGAAAATTGGTTGAGTTCTATAGCAGCACTGCTATTAATCGTAGGCCATAACTGGTCTATTTTCTTGAGATTTAAAGGAGGAAGAGGAGTGGCGACATCCATGGGGGTGATTATTGGAATGTCGTTGTGGCAAGAGATGCTCGTACTTGCGATAGGCCCTGGTTTGCTGGGGCGAGGTTTCATAAATAGAGACAGCGGATTGTGGACGTTTGTATCCCTGATACTTTTAGTTCCCCTTACTGTGATTTTTGGTAGGGACATTCATATTATTTTATTTGCTCTCGGAATTAGTACTGTTTTGTTGGTTAAGCGAATTACAGCGAACGGGGAGAGTATTGATGACACTGGCCATACCATAAATGTTTTGTTATGCAGATTAATCTGGGATAGAGATATACGTTCTAGAAATCTGTGGATAAGTAGAAATTTTAATTAATAACACTTTTGAAACTAAATATAATTCAGCTGGGGACACTATGTATGGAAGCTAGTCATACAACTAAAGACTCCGTATGCCGGCGTCATAAAAACACTTCCACAAATTTGTACTGCACAAGATGTGAGGATCCAATCTGCCCCCGTTGCATGGAGAACTCTCCCACTGGCTTCAGATGTCCGGATTGTGGAAAAACGTCTAGATTACCTACTTACGATACTCCCCTTTCAATTCTTTTGAGAGCCGTGTTAGTGACTACTTCATCGGGACTTGTCTCAGGTGTGTTGCTATATGGTCTTTATATATCCTTTGATAATATTGGAATTCCAATGAATATCAGATTTTATATTTTCTTGGGAATGATAGGTATCAGTGGACTAATAGTTGGCGAAGCAATTAGTCTTACTTGCAATAGAAAGAGAGGATGGTTGCTACGTGTAATTGCGATGGTTGGGGTAACATTCTCAATAATAGTTTTATCGATTTTGACTGGCCTGGGTTTCAATCTTTTTTTTAATTATTCAGTGCTTATCGCTGTACTTTGTGGGTTTTGGCTTGCAGCTAATCGACTCTAATTTCTTAGGCACAATTTGGATCGTACCAAGATTCTTCGCGTAAACGTATAATGGTAACTATTATTTCAATTGAGAAAGAGCCATGCTCGACAACCTGAACGAGCAAATAATCGACATCCTCAAAGCGGATGGTAGGGCGTCCAACGCAAGTATTGCACGCTCCCTAGGTGTAAGCGAAGGGACAATACGAAGACGTCTGAACATGCTAATTGAAGGGGATATTGTCAACGTTAATGTAAGTCTCAATCCAGGAAAACTTGGATTTTACACAGAGGCGATTATTGGCGTGCAAGTTGATCCAGATAAGATCGACCCGGTAAGTGAAGGGCTTGCAGAACTGGAAGAGATAGGTTGGGTGAGTGTTACAACTGGATCTTTTGATATATTTGCCTGGGTAACGTTAGAGTCGGCCGAGAAACTCGGAGTCTTTCTAAGGACTCAGGTCGGTACAATATCGGGTGTTAGGAAGACGGAAACATTTATGTGCCTTTCTATGAGAAAAGATAGAAATAGGCGCATTTAGGAATAGTCCTATCCTTTCTTTAAAGAAGTACTCGACTTCGAAGGATGCGGAGGAATCAATTTGCTTAAAGAAATGAGTTGTGGCGTCTTGCGGCCTGAGAACAATGGACAATTTGTAACTCTAGCAGGTTGGGTTCACCGTAGAAGGGACCATGGTAACCTGATCTTTATAGATATGCGCGATAGAGAAGGGATTGTTCAAGTGGTATTCAATCCGGAGATGGCTAAAGAAGCGCACTCAACAGCGGAAATGCTGCGGAACGAATGGGTGATTCAAGTGAGGGGGCAGGTGGCATCGCGCCCCCACGGTACGTCTAATTCTGACTTACCTACAGGTGAGATTGAGGTTTACGCCACCGAAATCAACGTCCTTAATGAGTCTCTAACACCTCCCTTCTACGTTAATGAAGAAAGCGATGTTGATGAAAACGTAAGGCTCAAATACCGGTATGTTGATCTCAGGCGTGAGAACATGAAGAATACGTTGATCATACGCCACAAGATTGTGAAATTCATTAGGGACTTTCTAGATGGATTGGGATTCCTGGAGGTAGAGACTCCAATACTTATAAAAAGTACTCCTGAGGGCGCCAGAGATCACGTAGTGCCTAGTCGGATTTTCCCTGGGCAATTCTATGCCCTTCCACAATCACCCCAGCAGCTAAAGCAACTTTTGATGGTTGCAGGTGTGGAAAAATACTTTCAGATTGCCCGTTGCTTCCGCGATGAAGATTCGAGGGCTGACCGTCAACCTGAATTCACTCAGTTGGATTTGGAGATGAGCTTCGTTGAGGAAGAGGATGTCCTCCGGCTCACTGAGGAGCTTTTCACCGGATTAATTGAGAAACTATTTCCAGAGAAAACTTTGATAAGGCCTTTTCCAAGGCTAACGTATGAACAAGCGATGACCCATTATTCAATTGATAAGCCCGATCTCAGATATGGACTAAAGATGGCTGATGTAGGAGCTATCGCGGCGACAACAGAATTTCGAGTGTTTCAAAATGTGCTTGATTCTGGCGGGATAGTAAAAGGTTTCTCAGCTCCGGGTTGTGCAGATTATACGAGGAGTCAGATAGATGATCTCACAGAATTTGTGAAATCTAGAGGTGCCAGTGGTCTGATCAGTATAGGCATCAGCGATGCTGGAGATGATCTTAATAGTTTGGACATGGGACAAGTTAGGTCAAATATCGCACGTTTTCTGACCCCTGATCACGTCAGTGCATTTGCCGACAAAACCGGAGCCGGAAATGGGGACCTTGTACTAATTATTGCGGGTGATCCGAAGAACACGAATCAAGCGCTTGGAGCCCTCAGACACGAAATGGGTAAGAGATTACATCTTGCCGACCCAGATGTTATGTGTTTTGCATTCATCACTGACTTTCCGCTTTTCGAATGGAATGATGAAGATCAAAAGTGGAATGCCAGCCATCATCCATTTTGTATGCCAAAACCCGGTTATTTTGAATATTTAGACTCTGAACCCGGTAAAGTCATAGCTCAATCATATGACTTGATTTGCAATGGCCTCGAGATGGCAAGCGGTAGTATAAGAGTACATCATAGAGATCTTCAAGAGAAAATTTTTGAAGTCTTAGGATACTCACGGGTAGAAATGTCAGAGCGGTTCGGACAGTTGTTAAATGCATTTGAGTACGGAGCTCCCCCCCATGGTGGTATTGCCCCGGGTATTGATCGACTTGCTATGGTGCTTCTTGGAAAGGATTCGATAAGGGATGTCATAGCATTTCCCAAAACTCAGAGCCAGTTTGATCCTCTCTTCGACGCTCCATCGGGTATAGATGAATCCCAGTTAGAAGAACTCAGAATTAAGTTGGTGCCAGTGTCCGAAGAAGAATAATTCGTCAGGTGGCCAACAATTCCACATCAAGTCAGACGTTGGAATGGTAGATGGGCTCAAACTCAGGCGGATTGACGCTGTAGGCCTGGTAATTGAATTAATTCGCCCCCTTCTTTCGACATTTCTACAGGCCCTTCACCGTTGATAGCACTGGCGTCGACGATACAATGTGTAACGTCCTGCAAAGTGGGCAGCTCATACATTACGTCTAATAATGTACTTTCCAAAATGGCCCTAAGTCCTCTGGCCCCCGTATTCTGGACGATTGCCTTGTCTGCGGCTGCAGATAAGGCGTTTTCTGTGAATTTAAGCTTCACGTCGTCCATCTGAAATAAATATTCATATTGTTTTATGAAGGCGTTTTTGGGTTCTGTTAATACTTGTATGAGCTCTTCTCTACATAGGTTGTCTAAAGTAGCAATCACTGAGAGCCGTCCCACAAACTCAGGTATGAAACCGTACTCCATGAGATCGTCAGGACTTAAAAGGTGTCTTATCTTGCTCTCCTCATTGTCTTTAATCGCAGTGATTTGTTCTCTATTAAATCCAATAGAATTTTTGCTGGTAAATTCCCGTTTCTCGATTATTTCTGTCATTCCCTCAAAAGCGCCGCCGACCATAAACAGGATATCGTCCGTCCGAATCTGCATGAATTCCTGATGAGGGTGTTTTCGACCGCCTTGAGGAGGGACGTTAGCAATGCATCCTTCTATGATCTTTAGAAGTGCCTGTTGAACTCCCTCTCCTGAAACATCCCTTGTTATGGATGGGTTCGGACTTTTACGCGCTATCTTGTCAATTTCATCGATGTAAATGATCCCTTGCTCTGCTCGGGAGATGTCGAAGTCTGCAGACTGAATCAATCTTAAAAGGATATTTTCCACGTCTTCACCGACATATCCGGCTTCAGTGAGTGAGGTTGCATCAGCTATGGCAAACGGTACATCGAGAATCCGAGCAAGAGTTTGGGCCAAGTATGTTTTCCCAGATCCCGATGGCCCAAACATGAGAATGTTTGCCTTTTGCAGCTCTACATCACTATTGGCTTGCTGGTTGGACCAAATCCTTTTGTAATGATTGTAAACGGCCACACTAAGGGCTTTCTTTGCGTTCTCCTGGCCTATTACATATTCTTCTAACTTAGTAAAGATTGATCTGGGAGTTAGCCCCTTATCTAATGGGTTTTCTGCAGATGCCACTTTTTCCGCATCTTCTTCGGAGATAATTTGGTCACATAAAGTGACACATTCGTCACAAATGAAGACCCTGTCAGGACCTGCTATAAGACGTTTTACCTGTGCCTGAGGCTTGCTACAGAAGGAACAAGTGTAGTCATTCTGAGAGGAAGACATTATAAAATCAGTTTCCTAGCTTGTGTTCGCTTGAGCAGAAGCCATGACTATATCGATTAGACCATAGTCTTTTGCCTGATCTGAACTCATGTAAAAGTCTCTATCTGTATCTCTTGCGATTTTCTCGTAGGGTTGTCCAGTATGTTCTGAGATTATATTCCGAATTTTATCTTGCATTCGTATAATTTCTCTGGCTGCAATTTCAATATCTGACGCTTGTCCCTGAGCACCTCCCAAGGCCTGATGCATGTGAATAGTCGAGTTTGGGAGAGCGAATCTTTTCCCGTAGGCTCCGCCACTTAGCAAGACGGTTCCCATACTAGCAGCCATCCCAACACATATTGTAGACACGTTAGGGCGGATTAATTGCATTGTGTCGTATATAGCAAGACCCGCACTAATTACACCTCCTGGAGAGTTAATATAAAGATTTATGTCTCTCTCAGGATCCTCTCTGTCAAGAAAAAGCAACTGCGCAATAATGGCATTTGCGACCTGATCGTTTATTCCCGTGCCTAGGAATACGATGCGCTCTTTTAGTAATAGAGAATATATATCATAGGTTCGTTCGCCTCTAGGGTCCCTTTCTACAACGTAAGGGATTATGTTTTCAGGACTACGAAGCATCTTCGTCATCTCCTTCATTCTCAGTGTTTTTATCCGCTGTGTCGGTGGCCTTGTCGATTTCCGACGTGTCAGCATCCTCATCGGAGGATTCTCCGACATTGCTGGTTGATTTACCTTCTGCAATCGATTCCAGCCGTTCCATTGTCCGTTCCATTCTCATGGATCGTTGGAGATAGTCTTTCATCTCTTCACTTTGGGTAGAATTTGGAGTTTCTTGGTCAGAATCCGCGAGTAACTCTTCTAAACGTTTCTCTATGTCCTCATCTGAAACTTCGATCTCTTCTTCCTCTGCAAGGGAGGAAATAACAAATGACCGAGTAAGTCTTGTCAAAGCCTCTTCCCTAGATTCCTCTTCAAGTTCGGAACGCGTTTTTCCCATTGATTGAAGGTAATCATCTAAGACCATATTAGCTTGGCTTACCATTCTTTCCTGTTCTTCAACCATATGTGTTGATTCGTGCTCCACCAACAAAGGAGGGAGTTCGACCGTTGCACATCCCATTAATGCTTCTATGACAACTTCTCTAAACGCTCTTGAAGATTCAGCATCGGACTCCGTTTTCAGGCTCTTATCAACTTCCTCCCTTAAGTCATCAAGAGAATCGTAACCCTCACCGATAGTTTGGGCAAAATCGTCGTCAAGTTCCGGGAGTACTCTTTCTTTTATGTCTTTCACAGTAACATTAAACGAAGCTTTCTTACCTGCAAGGTTTTCGTCACGGAAATCATCTGGTATATCTAGATCGAATTCGTGAGGCTCATCTACCCCAAGGCCGACAAGTTTGTCAGTGAAGCCTGGAAATGGTCTGCCTATATCCTCGTTGATTAGGTATACTGCTTCGTTCTCATCTATGATATTTTCGGCGCCTATATTTCCATTTATTTGTGCCGATATCATGTCACCAACTTCAATAGTGCGTTCGACCGGTTCCCATGATGCAACGCTCACGCGTAATTGTTCGATTCTTTCGTCGACGGCATCATCTGGAAGAGAAGGTTCTTCTCTATTCAAACGAATTGATTTGTATTCGCCTAAATCCACCTCTGGTCGCAACGGGACTATAGCGGAAAACTGGAAAGGTTCAAGTCCTTCCAAATCAATGCTAGGAAGGCCTACTGCGTCTAAATCCTTCTCTGTAATGGCTTTTCCTGTTAGTTCAGGTAGCATCGAATCCAGAACTTCATTTAGTAGCGACTCTCTTCCAAAATACTGTTCTATTATTCTTCTAGGAGCCTTTCCTTTACGAAATCCAGGAACGTTAGCGCGTTGAACAACCCGCCTGTAAGCCCGGTCAAGGTAGGGGTCTATGTCATTATCCTCAAGTTCGATGTGAAGGACAGTTTGCCGTTCCACAACCTCATCTTGAGTTATTTTCACGGGAGGCTCCTCAGAGTCAGATTTGTTCCTAAACAGTCTTTCAAGTATATCACTTCACCTGTATTAGAACATGTCTAGGTGTCGTGGTAGGAGTCATTGTGAGAGGTACCCATGAATTCGTCACGTACGCTTAGTTGACATGATGTTGAACGTTGATTAGCATCAGGGAAGATCAATCAAACGGTAGGCAAGTTTCGTTGCGCAGTTAAAGTATGAACGCTGCGAATGTCGGGGTGCTGCGATGCCAGAAAATCCTGAGCGCTACGAAGAAGAGATCGAAAAGATCCTAGAAAACTCGGGAGATCTTCCCGATGCTCCGAAAAATGTCTCGATGAGTCATATGACACTCGTCGAAGAATTGCGTATATGGTTAAACCAAGCCGTTAGACGGAAGTTGGGATTCATATCTTCAGTAAGACTTCTGATTGTGACCGTAGTATTTGCCATTCTTTTTTTCGTTACTCGCCAGCCAATATTCGCTTGGGTAGGTATTGTAGCTTTTCTTTCTGCATACTTAGTTTTTTTTATTGGGCGACAAGGAAGTGGCAGTCTAGGATTGGATTTTTGGAGGCGATGGAATAAAAGATAAGCGTAAATGCTATTAAAGAGGTGACAACAATCATAAAGAAAGCCCCTATGTTAAGGGGCTTTCTTTATGATTGCCTAGATATAACTAATGGCTGGATGCCTACTATACGGCACATTCTCCTTCGCCACGTTCAAGCTGGTATTTAACGGTCTTATCCCAATCCATATAAAGATCTAGGGACTCACGGTTAAGTTCAGGTATCTCCTTGAATTCTACGAGTAAAGGCTCTATTTTTTCCACTCCCACTCTAACAACGTAGTCCTTGAACTGCTCTCCTTGATTCCTATCAGATTTGTAATGGGTGATTATTTTCTTGAGGGCCTCAGGAACACTTTTTGCTGGCACCTTGGTTTTTACTCTTTGCCCGATTCTGGTGTCCCCACCGTCAAAACTACCACCTAAGAACAATTCGTAAGCGGGTACCTGACCGCCCGGGCCTTTTGCCGCCGCGCCGTGAAATCCAATGTCGGCAATATGATGCTGCCCGCAACCGTTGGGGCATCCGCTCATTTTAATGTGCATTTTTTTGATCAGAGGATCACTTGTATCAACTGACTGAATTGCTTCAGTGAGTGCATTGCCGAGGCCCATTGATGAAGTGATTCCCAATTTGCAACTGTCGGTCCCTGGACATGAAACTATATCTGTAACTTCATGAGCTCCTGATTCTCCGACGCCTATTTCGTTAAGCCGTTCCCATACCTCGAACAAAGCGTTTGTAGGAACCCATCTGAAGGCAAAGTTTTGCTGATGGGTTAGTCTCATTCGACCGCCGGCATACTTACGCGACATATCAGCTATCTGGTGGAACTGGGCACTGTTTATATCGCCCAGGGGGAGTTTCACCATAACGACGTTGTAACCCACTTGTTTCTGTGCTGTGACGTTGGATTCGACCCAAATGTCAAATTCAGCGCTTACCCCGGATTTATATCTTGCATCTAGAGAAGGCGCGTCTTTAGATTCATCTTCAATAAAAAGAAGAGGGGTCGGGTCAAATGATTTTCTTGCCCACTCTCCTTTTAATTCCTCTTCAACTTTAGACCTGAATTCGTCCATGCCAATCCGGTCGATATAGAATTTTATTCGTGCTTTCATCCTGTTTTTTCTAAGTTCATCGGTTTGATGAAATATTCGAATCACCGCTTCAGTGACCTTCAAATACTCTTCAACAGGGACAAATTCGAATAGGGTCTGCCCAATCCTCGGCATTATCGATGTACCACCACCAGTGACCATCCGAAATCCCTTCTTACCCTCTCTTAATTTGGGAATGAAACCCATGTCGTGAATTGCAGAAATTGCACAATCATCGTCACAGTCAGAAAAAGAAGTTTTGAACTTGCGCGGAAGCGATTGTGTATATGGATGTCTAACGAAGTAACGGGCGTAAGCGGCTGCGTACGGCGTCACGTCAAAAGGTTCATTTTCACAAACTCCCGCGTTAGGGCACCCGGTGACATTTCGAACAGTGTTGCCACAGGCTTCCCTGGTGGATAGACCAACATCCCCTATCATCCTCATTATTTCGGGAGTGTCTGCTAAAGGGATGTGGTGGAACTGAAAATTCTCTCTTGTGGTTACATGTCCTTTTCCTAGCGGGGCATACTTTTCAGACAGAATTCCTAAGGCATCCATCTGGTCAGAATTTATTCCACCAAAAGGCGCTTTGATCCTTAACATCTGTGAATCAGCTTGGCGTTGCCCATAGACCCCCTGTCTTAGACGATAAGCCATGAAGTCGTTCGGGTTCCATTCGCCTGCCTGGAACCTTTCTACCTGGGTCTCGAAATCGACTATCTCTTCCGGCAGTATGTCGAGAATCCCTTGGGTTTTGGGTTCCCACTCAGTCGTAGTCATTCTTGTGTCCCCCCTCTTTGAGCCGTAAGACTAATCCCCATTTATTTGATTCAAAAAAAAACCGCCCTGTTTGGAGAGCGGGTTAGTCGTCGACCTGAATGTATAATTCTCCCGCTATAACGGGCTATAACATGCGCACCAGCAGCTTAGTTGATAAGATGCCTTCGAAGATATGTGGTTAAGAATATATGCCATACAATCCTAACTGTAGCAACGCCCTATATGACTGTCAATTGAAATAACTTTAATGACGGGAATTATAATCCTTTTGGTGAGAATGGACTTATTTCTCTTAAGGCCACTAAATTTATTTCATAGTTGATTTAATAAACTCCCGATAATACCGATTGCCAGCAAGGTAACTTACCTGATGGATATTCCGATTCTTTTCGCCTTTACTGCAGGAATAGTAGCGGCCTTCAACCCTTGTGGAGTGGCGATGTTTCCAGCCTACGTCGGATACCAATTCGGGTCTTCTCGAGGGCTGACAAACCCAGTTTCTACAAACCCGTTGAGGCTTTTAGTCAAGGGACTATTTTTAGGAGTTCTGGTAACGGCAGGTTTCATCATAGTCTTTGGCACTGTAGGGCTTGTGCTGGCACTAGGTGGCCGTTTCATAGGGCCCATTTTGCCAATATCTGGTCTTTTTGTAGGTTTGATAATTTCTATCTTGGGATTGTGGCTTTTGTGGACCGGACGTGTAATGAAATTATCATCTTTAGATAGAGTGAGTTTTGGGCGCATCGGAGGAGCGTGGCAGACTTTTTTATTTGGTGTTGCATACGCCATAGTATCTTTAAGCTGCGCCCTTCCTGTATTTCTAGCGGCCATTGGGATTATTGTAGGCTCCGGAATTTCCGTAGGAGGAACGTTGAATATAGCTGTTGGCGCCTTGGCTTACGGTCTGGGAATGGGAGCAATAATGACTGGAGTAACTGTCGTTGCCCTTTTCTTTGAGGACGCCACGACAAGGCTAGTTAGTAGATTATTACCATGGGTTGATCGTGTAGGAAAGATCGCAATGGTGTTTGCAGGCATATACATTACTTATTATTGGTCCTTGGGAAAAGGAAGGGAAATTTTATTGTTGAGGTTGGATCAATTGTTTTCCTGAAAAGGAATATGGAGCAAACACACCCCTATGAGCAGATCTTTAATATATAAGGTTCATGCTCAGGATTCAGCAACCACAGGATTTGTCAGCACTCCAACACCACTCAGTTCAACTTCTACAACATCTCCTGGATGGATATCGCCAGGTGTGCCAGGGGTCCCCGTCATGATCACGTCCCCAACCTGCAAGGTAATAACTGAACTTACGTATTCAATAATTCTTGTTACCGGATGGAGTAAATCAGAGGTGTTTTGATTTTGTTTTTCTTCCCCATTCACCCTACATATAACTTGTATGTTGGTTGGATCCAGATCTGTTGTCATCCAAGGTCCTATGGGGCCAAATGTATCTGAAGATTTGGCTCTTGCCCACTGTAGATCGTTCGCTTGCCAGTCTCTGGCAGATACGTCGTTACCGCAGGTGTAAGCGAATACATAATCAAGAGCATTCTCTTGCGTGGCACCTTTACAATCCTTGCCTATAACTAGAGCGAGCTCTGCTTCGGGTTGAATTTTCACTCCTTCCTCTATGGCGACCTTTGGGATGACAATATTATCGCCTTGGCCAACGACTGTCGTGGAAGATTTCAAGAACGGTTCAGGCGCTGCGGGGCCTGGTTTATCGCCGAGATGACTCCTGTAATTTAGGCCAATAGCCACAATCTTGCGGGGAGAGACAGGAGGTAATAGCTTTACATCTTGAAGGTTATGGGAGTTTCCAGTCTCAATGTAGTCGTTTAGTGGAGAGCCTGATATCTCCTTGATTGCGTGGCCTTCCACAATTCCATGTAAGACGGTCCCATCGATTTCAAACCTTGCAAATGTAGTCATTTTTTCTCCAGATTTTTAGATTGAATTTTCTGGTTTGACACAATCGGCTTATGACTGTGTTTCTTATCTAGAATGTCGGATCAGATTCAGTTGAGGTTATCTGACAGTTTACCCGAAGATGGAGATGCACTGCTACATTGTTGGTCACTTCGATAAATTTTTGAACAAGGGATCTATGAGTCCCGCTTCTTCGTAACCTTTTGCTCTTAAAACACAACTGTCACAGGACCTGCAGGGGACCTCTCTTCCTTCGTAACAACTCCAAGTGAGGTGAACAGGAGCATTAATTTCTTGGGCGAGTTTCGCGATATCAGCCTTTGACATATTGATTATGGGAGTATGTATCTCGAATTTAATATCGTATTGTGCGGCTATTTTGCATCCCTCATTGAGTGTGTCTACGGCTTTTTCGTAGAACTCAGGTCTACAGTCAGGATAACCACTATAATCGATTGCATTTGGTGCCATAAATATGCTGGCCGAAATTGTTTTCGGGTCCTCACCTTCTGACTCTATTGACTTTAAGATTGAACTCTCTAATAAAGCGGCGGCGAGTGATAAGAAGATAGTATTTCTCAGAGGTACATATGTGATTGGCACCCCAAAACCGATATCGGTGCGGTTTTTTGGCAGAGGGAAAAGTTCTGGATTTGTCAGCGCAGAATACCAGGCTATCTCTCCTAGAAACGATATGTCTAGTAACCTATGTTCAACATCGAGCTCTTTTGCAATACGCTCCGCGCATTCTACTTCTTTGCTGTGAGTCTGACCGTAATAAAATGTTATTGCAGATAAATGGTCCACCTCAGATCGAGCGAAAGTAGTGACCGTGGTTGAGTCCAATCCTCCTGATAAGAGAGTGATGCCGTATCGACTCATAGTTTTAGACTAGCTGGAGTAACTTACAGCGACAGATGTGTGAAGGCCACCCCTGATTTTGTAGTCAAGATTGATGTTCATTTTGATCGGATCGCACGCTTTTACGAGGTCTTCGAGAATTTTGTTTGCCGCATGTTCTTGAACTATTCCCACACCGGTGTAAGAGAGAAGGTAGTACTTAAGAGATTTGAGTTCGATGCACAAAGTGTTTGGGATGTATGAAACAGTTAGTGTGCCGAAGTCGGGTAAGCCTGTCCAAGGGCATACCGCTGTAAACTCGTCGGTGTCGATCGTGACTTCTGCATCTGACCCATGATATTCATAATCGAAGGCCATCAATATATCGGAGTTAACCGCCTCCTCCGGGGTCATTTCAAATTTGTCATTCAACCCCTCATATTTTTTTTGTAATTCGCTTATTGAAGGCACTGCTATCTCCATCTCCGGCCCGAGTGTTCGGCGGAAGTTAATTATGGGTGATTTTGAAGGTTCCTCCGATCTTTCGTCTGATAATCTACGTAATTGTATCAACCCAACATATAATTGTATCAACCCAACATAATAGTGCTTCAAGTCGACTTTAACTGTATCTCTATAGATTCAACTCGAGGGTTCTTATTAACTTCCTAGTCTGTCTAGTAGATTCAAATGAGTAAATTTTCGGGATCGGTAGTTAAAGTAAAAGGCTTAACCAAATCGTATGGAAGATTGAGGGTTCTAAATTCTCTCGATGTTGAGGTGAGTCGCGGTGAAGTAGCTGTTATATATGGGTCCAACGGCAGCGGCAAGACAACCTTACAATCGATCATATCTTCCTTAACCACCCCAGACGCTGGCCTAGCAGAGGTATGCGGTAGAGATACGTCGATTCGATCCCAAATGGCGCGAGAATTAGTAGGTTTCGTTGCTCACACCCCGTTCCTATATGAGGCTCTCACAGTCAAGGAGAACCTCTTATTTTTCTCAAGGCTTTATGGGCTCACAGAGGGACCGGTAGATGGAGAAGCATTCGAGAGACTGATTTCGCCCCTTGGATTGGATGAGAGAATTGATCAACGTATAGATACGCTGTCTCATGGATATCGAAAAAGAGTGAGTATAGCTAGGGCCCTTCTGCACAAGCCAGCTGTGTTACTTCTTGATGAACCTGAGTCTGGTCTGGATATTCAGACTGTGGAGGTATTTGAGGGCATTATTTCGGACTTTATCCGATCAGGGGGTGCGGCCTTAGTTACTACTCATAGTAGAGCATCGGCGTATGGTGAGAAAGTTACATATTACAATCTGGAACAGGGCAAACTGTTTTGAAAACATACGTATACCAGATTGCCGTAATAGTTTGGAAAGATACTTTGCTGGAGATGAGAACCAGGGAAGTTGTTATTTCAATGATAGTGTTTGCTTTGCTATCGGTTGTAACCTTTAATTTTGCCTTCGACGCAACTCCCTCTATGGCGAACATGGTTGCATCGGGAATACTCTGGGTTACCTTAGTTTTTGGAGCGATTCTTGGCCTGACAAGAGTCTTTGCCTTAGAAGTATCATCTGGAGGAATAGATGGGACCCTTCTTTCTCCAATCAGTAGAGATGCTTTCTTTTTCGGGAAGGTAATTTCCACATTAATTTTTATGATGTTTGTCGAGGCAATTTTGCTTCCGGTCATGGTTGTTTTCTTTGACTTGTATTTTCAACTTATTCCGCTCATATTGGTTTCAATATTAGCCTTATTCGGCTTGGCTCTTGTCGGGTCACTATTCTCCGCTATGGCGATCAATACTAAAGCGAGAGAGGTGATGCTCCCAGTTCTATATCTTCCTGTGATAGTTCCTGTACTACTTTCGGCTGTAGAATGTACTGAAGTAATACTTGCTGGTGGAGGGCTAGCCGATATAACGAAATGGCTGAGTATGATGTTGGTTTTTGATGCAACTTACATGGTTGCGGCACCTTTTTGTTTTAGTGCTATTGCTTCAGAATAATTCTCTTAATATTAGGAATTCTATTCTCCATAAGTTATGTGGTGAGTACGTCGCATCAGAGCAGATCACATTTAATACTGGGAAACGGTAAAGCAATATCTTAATTGTGAAGAGGAACACAAAATTGACACCACAAAATAGGCATTGATATATTTTCCACTGGTGCCTCCTTCGAAGCAGGCACATGGTGATGTATAAGAACGGGAGAATTGCTTTAGTTAACTAATACGAATAGGGCTGGCTGAAGATTCCTTGAAAGAGCCTGAGTGCGATTTGAGGGGACTAGATCTAGCTACCGATTGATCGAGTTTTGGCCTGGGTTGACATCGGTTGAATGGAGGAAACATTTGAAAAAGAAGGACTTTGTAGTCCGGTTCGCTGGAGAAGGCGGACAAGGTGTGGTTACGTCTGCTGAGGGATTAGCGCAAGCAATGGCCCAGTCAGGATATAACGTACAAACCTTTTCCACATTCCCGTCCCAAATACGTGGCGGCCCTACGTGGACTCAGACGAGGATATCTACAAGTGAGGTTTTGAGCCCGGGTGACGAGTTGGATGTGCTGGTCGCATTCAACGAATATGCCTACGCAAATCATAAGGAGGAAGTGGCGGATGACGGTGTGATTGTTTTCAATAATGGAGAGTTCGAAATTGAGGAATCTGAAAATGTTCTTGGCATGGATTTCGACAAACTTGCTAAGCAGACGGGTAACAATCGAGCAGCTAACTTTGTTGTAATGGGGGCTTTGGCACGACTGGTCGACCTCCCATTAAGCGTGTTGGAAGAGTTTAATAGACAGAGATATACCAGAGGGCGCCCCTCCGACGAACAAATAATCAGTTCGAACAATATGGCTCTTTCCCTCGGGTCGGAAGAGGCAGATAAGAGTGGGTTTAGCCTTGGGGAGCTGGCTGACCCAATCAAACCTGAGGGAGACCAGGTTTTGATCAATGGGAATATTGCTGTTAGCTTGGGTGCTACAGCGGCTGGCCTTGATGTGTTTGTCGGGTATCCAATATCCCCAGCAACTCCTATTTTGCTGTGGATGGAACAAAACTTGGTTGGACCAGGAAAGTTCGTCTATCAGTCCACCTCTGAGATTGAATCTATAACTAGCATTGTTGGCGCTGGGTTTGCAGGGAAGAAAGCAATGACGAGCACTGCAGGACCTGGCTTTTCGCTAATGGGGGAGGGCCTTGGATTGGCATGGATGGCCGAGATCCCACTAGTGGTTGTAGACGTTCAACGAGGGGGACCCTCAACAGGACTTCCCACTAAGACCGAACAATCGGATCTTATGACTGCTCTCTACCCAGGCCATGGCGATATGAAGCTACCGGTTATAGCACCTGGAACGGTTGAGGAATGTTTCTATGCGGGTGTGATGGCAGTTAATTGGGCCGAACGCTATCAAGGCCCTGTCGTTCTTCTGAGTGAGCATGCTATGTCTGAAAGACGTCAGAATATTCCTCGACCTGACGCAAATAACGTCGGAGTCGAAATCAGGAAAAGCTATGAAGGTAGCAACGGATACCTTCGATATGACGGGTTCGAACTTTCTCCAATGCCTATACCGGGAGGGCCTGGAAGCTACATCGCGAATGGAAGCGAGCATGATGCTATGGGGGATACAACCCATCTTCCCTCGAGGCACGTACAAATGACAGAGCGCAGATTTAGTAAACTCAATCTGCTGAATGACGGTACATTTGAGGAAGATAATAATAAGAATACCAATATAGCTATAGTTCCGTGGGGGGGCTCTAAAGGCCCCGCACTAGCGGCGTACAACGCGTTGAGGGAAGAAAATGTTGATGTAGGTTGGTGCTATACAATGTATTTGCATCCCATGCCGGAAAAAATGTTAGAAGTGCTGAAAAGTAAAGAATTAGTGATAGTTCCCGAACTAAACTATATGGGTCAGTTTTCCTCTGTTCTGAGGTCTGAAGGCATCAAAGCTGTATCAATAACTAAATACACAGGATTGCCGTTTAAGGAAAGCGAATTGATCGAGAGAATAAGAAAAATTGTTGAAAGCCTCGTAATAAAGGGTGTTATGGCATGACGATTAAGAATCCTGAATATGACTTTAAATGGTGTCCGGGCTGCGGAGACTTTGGTGTCAGGCGTGCCCTGGAAGTAGCGCTAGATAGGCATATAGTAGAGAATGAGCAGCCCGTGGAAAACTCAGTCGTAGTAGCTGGAATAGGTTGTTCGGGTAACATGGTTCATATGTTGGAAAAGGAACAACCTTTTGGCATTCATGGCATTCATGGTCGCTCGCTGCCGTTAGCCATGGGCATTAAGATGGGGAACCCAGACTTAAACGTGATAATCGTTGCGGGAGATGGAGATTTCCTTGGAATCGGAGCCGAGCATATAGGGCCGCAAGGCATGAGGAATTTAGATGTCACGGCGGTCGTAATGGATAACGGTGTGTATGGACTTACCAAAGGGCAAAGCTCTCCAACTACCGATTTAGGTGTAGTTACGAGCTCAACCCCCTATGGAAAGATGGAGGAGAAACTTCATCCCTTAAGGTCTTATCTTACTATGGGAGTTTCCTTCATAGCCTCAACTATTTCGACTAAAGTAAAAGACATGACTGACATAATGTACGAAGCTATGAACCATCCCGGTTTCTCAATAGTTCACGTACAGTCACCATGTACCGAATATAACAATACTTTTGAAGCGCTTAAGGGCAACGTAAAAAAAGGCATACAACCTCTTGCTTACGATATCCCCGAGGGTCATGACTCGTCGGACGCTGAAGCTGCGCAAGAAATTGTCAATGCTGACGGAATTCCTCTCGGGATCATTTATCGAGATACATCTAGGCCTACCTTCGATAAAAGACTCTCGGATACTACTGGAATAAAGGAAATGAAGTCTGTTGAAAGTCTCTTAGACGGCTTCACTATTTAACAGAGAATAAGAAGGGTTGTACATATAATGCAACCCTTTTTATGTAGGGTTGTTTTGTTTGCGACTAAAAAGCTATTCCCTTGTCGGTAGGGATGCTATGGCATAACCAGGTGTGGTTACCTTACCTTCATGAGTTTCCAGTCGGATTTCGCACTCAACAATGTTTTCACCATCTTCCACGTATTTTTTCTTAATTACCCCGTTTGCAAAAACTGGCGTGCCTGGAACATCCATTGCCCTGTACTGGACACTCAGCTTTTTCAGACTACCATACATCCCAACAAAGTCGGTCATTAATTGACCCAGAAAAGCATTTTTTAGAGCACCGTGCAGTATTACATCAGGTAAGTTATTGCTTTTTGCGAAATCTTTATCGTAGTGGATCTGGTAGTAGTCGCCTGAGGCGCCAGCGTATTTTACAAGTTGTTGGGTCGTAGGATCTTTTCTAACTGTTGGTAGGGCACTTCCTTCTTCTACATCTTCAAAATAAATTTGGTCTGCCATTTTCCTTCCTTTAGACTTGAATGCGCCTAGATTAACTTTCTACAAACTCTATTTTGGCTGGTAGCTTATGCCCGTAGAACGTTGTAAAGCTGCTACGTTCCCGAATTGGTTTATATATTTGGTCTCTCTGACCATTATCAACATGTTGCCCAGTCTACCTTGCCGTTCGTGAACGTCCGCTAAATACTGGGTGACAGTAATCAAATCCCCAGGCCTGATAGGTTCGAAGTACTCCCATTCACTACCGCCATCGAGATTCGCTGGGTAAGGACTCTGCACCGTTACCTTGTTAGGACCTACCCTCATAGACCTCAGGAATGTAGGGGGAGCAACTATTCCTCCATACCTTGTTTCCCTCGCAGCTTCTTCGTCATTGTAAATGGGACTCTCATCCCCTATTGCCTGGGCAAACTTTATGATGGCTCCCCTTTCTACCTCGCTGACTACCGGATCTGATTCGACGCCGATAGCGTTTCTCATCTCCTGTGTGATTACCGATTCTGAATCAGACACTTTTATTCCTCCATTGCGGGCGATAGCCGCAGTTAAATTAGGTTACTGATGAATCACCAGACCTGATTATCGGACCAAGTTTAGGGATATTAATTGTCGGGTGTCAAGAATATCTATACTGGATTATTCTATTCAGCGTCCTTAAAGTTTTTCTAGCTTGGCTACGCCAGCCATGAGTTTCTTAACACCGAGTGATTCCTTAAACGCTACCGTTACCTGTACGTCATCTCCTGACGGTTCAAAATTCAAGACGATTCCTTCTCCAAAGCTCGGATGTTTTACCTTATCGCCGGTTTTAAACGATAGTTTTGAATGTGGAGCAACAATCTTATTGACAACTCTGCGTCTTCTGACTGGCACCACTCTCTGAGCTTGCAGATGTTTTGAACCTGGCAGTCTCATACGTTCTGTGGGCGGATTCTTGCGTGACGATGACTCAAAGGAGTGGCTCGCTTCTGATCGTGAGGGCTTGAAAGATTGTGTACTATTTTTGACCGAAGGGCTCGCCGAGGATCCTATTTTATTATCTTGAAGCGAAGTCTCGATGCCCTCGTTTTCGGTCTGCCCTGGAATATATATTAGCTCTCTAGGTATTTCAGATATAAAACGGGAAGGAGCCGAAGGTTCGGACCCGCCACGGAACCCCCTACGGAAAGCCCGTATCAGATGAAGGCGTTCCTTGGCTCGAGTCATACCCACGTAACATAATCGACGTTCTTCCTCTAGTTCCCTAGGATCACCAGTATCGATGGATCGGATATGAGGTAATAATCCTTCTTCCATTCCTGTGATGAACACAACTGGAAACTCCAGTCCTTTTGCCTGATGTAGAGTTATGAGGGTTAAAAAATCAAGGTTTTCCTCCATACCATCGATATCGGACACAAGAGCAATGCTTTCCATGAAAGTTATCAGTGCTTCTTGTCCTTCTGACTGTGCATATTCTCTGGCTGAGCTGCGGAATTCTTCGATATTATCGATTCTCTCTTCCGATTGTTCGTCGTTTTCTAAGTGATGCCTAAACCCAGTTCTTGTAATTACAGAATCTATTAACTCGATGAGGTTCTGTTTCTCCGATTCGCTTCGCAAGTTATCGATTAGGGTCTTGAAGTCTTCTACAGCTTTGATAGCCCGTGCTCCCAACTGTATAGGTATCGAAATACTCTCTGCCTTACCATTGGAGAGGTTCTCAATGACAGAGAATATTGGCAAATTAAGAGTTACGGACGTTCTAGTGAGTTCGTCCAAGGTCCTCTGCCCGATTCCTCGTGTTGGTACGTTTATCACCCTAGATAGACTAATATCGTCATGGGGGTTCAGAATTAAACGGAGATAGGCAATTAGATCCTTTACCTCCCTCCTTTGATAAAACTTAATTCCTCCCACGACCTGATAGGGTACGCCATATCGCTGACAAGCCATTTCGAAAGCACGTGATTGTGCATTCACCCGGTACATAACGGAAATGTCTCCAAGTACGTAGTTTCCCGAGTCAACGTAACGTCCTATCTCACGAACGACAAGTTGTGCTTCTTCTTCCTCGTTATATCCTTCCATAACAGTAATTGGAGACCCTTTAACGTTCTTGGTCCACAGGTCCTTGTTAACACGTTCCTTATTGGAAGCTATTAGATTCTTCGCACCGTCAAGTATGGTTTGAGTGGACCTGTAATTCTCTTCAAGCGAAATGACTTCTGCCTGAGAGAAGTCACTTTGAAAACTAAGTATGTTTCGAATGTCTGCATTTCTCCACGAATAAATCGACTGGTCAGGGTCCCCTACTACACAAAGGTTCTTGTGTTTTTCCGCAATTTGTTTTGCTATGTTGTATTGCGCAACATTGGTATCCTGAAACTCATCTACCATCAGATAGAGGAACCTTTCTTGGTATTTCTTCAATACCTCCGGTTCCGTATCGAAAAGAGTGTGTGTTTTGAGCAAAAGGTCATCGAAATCTGCTGCGTTGCTTTGCTGAAGAATCTCCTCATAGCGTTCAAACACTCTGGAGACGATCTCGTCGTAGTAATTAGACTTGTTTTCTACGAATCCCTGCAATCCGAGTAATTGACTTTTTGCATTTGAGATTGCAGACAGTATTGATCGAGGTGAAAATCGTTTCGGGTCAATATCTGTTTCCTTCATACTTCTTTTGACAGTGTTTATCTGGTCATCGTCGTCGAATATTACAAAATCCCTGCCCAATCCAATCAGTTCGCCATCTATTCGTAACGTCATAGCGCAAAAGGAATGGAATGTTCCAGATGTTAATCCTCTTATTCCATGTCCTAATAATGACTGAAGTCTTGATTGCATCTCCTTGGCGGCCTTATTTGTGAAAGTAACCGCTGCAATTCGATGGGGGCTGACTCCGCAATTCTTAATCAGATAGGCGATCCGGCTGGTTATTACCCGTGTTTTACCGCTTCCCGGTCCTGCCATTATCAAAAGCGGACCGTCTATGGTTTCAACGGCTTTTTTTTGAGGTGGATTGAGTTCTGATAACGAGTCTTTAGGCATTGTCAGTCAGTTTGAATGAGGGTAGTATAGCACGTTTGTTCTATTGACAATTGTTGCGGAGCGAATCTCTCTAAAATACAAATAATGGTTCTGACTCAGTGATGATGCGCGTCTCATTGTCCATGGCCTGTCTTAGATAAACAGGTAGCGAGAAAAGTCCCTCATGGGTTATTCCGTCATACATTTTCAGGCCCGCTACATTCCGATGGGCCAGTTTTGTGTTTACATCTTTTGAACATGTGTTGAACCCCGATGAATTCATGGAACCTTGAGTAAAGCCCCAAGTGGAAGCGAAAGCCGGTACAAAGACATGATGGGCAGCGAAAGCAGGGAAAGCGTGTCGGACCGTATTTGCCACAGCAGTAAAGCACTCTGCATAAAAGCCGGGGCCGGTCGGTCCTGATTGCGAAACCATAACTCCACTTGATGTAAGTCGCTTAATAAGAACTCGATAAAATTCCATCGTAAATACTTTGTAAGCAGGACCTGATTCCAAGGGATCGGGCACATCGATGATCGCGACATCAAAAAGCTCGTCGGTAGATAACAGAAACTCCAACGCGTCCTCAAAAATGATCTCCATCCTTTCGTCATCAAAAGACCCCTGATGATGATTTGGAAGATATTTTCGACAAGCGGACACTACCTCTCTGTCGATGTCTACCATGACCACACGTTCTACACTCTTATGTCTTAGCACCTCCCTGGCTGTCGCACCTTCACCGCCTCCAGCTATGAATATTCTCTTTGGGCAAGGATGAGAAAGCATAGTTGGATGCACTAAGGCCTCGTGGTAAATGAATTCGTCTTTCTCTGTTGATTGAGTCTTACCATCAAGCACCAAAGATCTACCGAAACAGGCTCCTTCCATTATCAAGGCATGCTGGTATTTGGTTTGCTTCTCGTAATAAATTGTCAGAATTTCTTCGGCCTGAATTAGGTTAGGGGTTATGTATTCCTGATGCCAATTTACAGGCAAATCTTTCTGGATAAAAAATTCTGAGTTGGTCATTCATTCCTTGTCAATTCGGAATTCTTCCAGTCCTCTTTCAATTCTCTTGATTCTCGGAGAACTGCAGGAAAATCCTTTGATTAGAATGTCAGCTGATTTCTCTACGTCAAAACTTTGTCCGCACGAAAATATATCCACGGAAGCGTATGAATACTCAGGCCATGTATGTACACAGAGATGCGATTCAGCTATCGATACAACCCCGGTCACACCGTGTGGCCTAAATTTAAAGAATGTCTCTCCGACCACAGTTGCTCCACAATCCACAGCGGCCTTCATTAATAGCACCTTGACCTGGGAAAGGTCGTCAAGTATCTCTGGGTCACAATGCTCTAGATCTAGTAGTAAATGTGTTCCCAGTGACTTCAATATTAAAACCTTCTTTATATAACTCGATGCCGAAGGGATCAGGTTGAGATTATAACTCAGTGATTTCAATAAACCTCTCTATCGCTCGATGGAAACATTCTGTTGACCAAACTTTTACCTTAACTTATGCTGATCCTGAGTTAGGAGGGAGGAGACATTTAATGGATAGAGAAGTGAATCTAAAAGTTCTTCTTGCCAACCGGCCTGTTGGATATCCGACGGAGGATGACTTCGATATCGTCGAGTCTCCTATCCCAATGCCGGAAGAGGGAGAGGTTCTTATAAAAACCGAGTGGCTTTCCCTTGATCCGTATATGCGGGGTCGAATGAATGACCAGCAATCATATGCGGACCCTGTGCAAATAGGCGAAGTTATGGTGGGAGGTTCGGTTGGCAGGATTCAACAATCACGTGCCCCTGCCTATCATGTAGGTGATGTGGTCGAGGGTAGGACGGGATGGCAGATGTATGCTATTTCAGATGGGAGCGATATAAGAAAAGTAGATGAAGATCTCGGGCCGATCCAAACAAGTATAGGAATTTTGGGGATGCCAGGCTTAACCGGGTATTTTGGATTTCTCGATGTTTGTAAACCTGTGCCTGGCGATACCGTCGTCGTATCAGCGGCTTCAGGAGCAGTCGGTCAAGTGGTAGGCCAGATAGCTCGGATAATGGGATGTCGTGTGATCGGTACGGCTGGGTCTGATGAAAAAGTTGACTATATTGTAAATGAATTAGGGTTCAACGTTGGAATTAACTATAAAACAGAGAACGTAGGGAAGGCCTTGGATGAAGCTTGCCCAGTCGGAATAGACGTCTACTTCGATAATGTGGGCGGCTTAGTGACCGACGCTGTCTTGGATAGGATCAACACAGGGGCAAGAATTTCCGTTTGTGGTCAGATTTCGCAATATAACCTACCTGAACCGGAAATGGCACCTAGAAACATGGGACTACTCATTAGAAGTCAATCCAAAATGGAAGGATTCTTGGTTACTAAGTATCAGAATCGTTTTGAAGAGGGACGCCAGCGAATGGCATATTGGATTCGACAAGGAGAATTAAAATATTTAGAAGATGTGGTAGAAGGCCTTCAGAACGCCCCCAGAACATTTATAGGAATGCTTAATGGTGAAAACTTTGGTAAGACTCTTATAAAGGTATCCTGACCCAATGAACATCTTGTCGAATTACTACCGAGGGCTACATGCCTGAAAATATTTCCCAAGATCTGAAGAATTTTCGTTGCGACTTTGAAGAATTTTTGTCATCCGTGTCTTTGATAGATTCCAAGGAACTTAGGACCCAATCTTTAGAAGCGGGCTACTTTCGGCTTGCACAACCCGTGGAATACGGTGGCGGAAATGCGGGACCGCTAAAATTGGCTATAGCCAGGGAGGCTGTCGCATCTGCTGGCCTTGAGAGTGTATCCGATGTGATCGGACCGGAACCGGGGATGCTTTTAGGGTCAGGGAAACATATTGAGGAACATTTTCTTATACCCATGCTTACGGGTATTAAAAGAGCGTGCTTTGCATTTACCGAGTTGGATAATTCCAATCCTACAATTGCCAAGTGGGATGGTGATTCAATACTCGTCCGAGGCGAAAAATCATATGTATCTGGGGCACAAATTTCAGATTTTATTTTAGTTGTGCTTACGATAACTTCTGATGAGGAAACCCATCCCGCAGGTCCTGCCGTGGCTATTGTGGATAAAAACGCGGAAGGCGTGTCCACTAGCGATCCTTTTTATAGCATCGATGGCAGCGGTCACTGTGAAGTTACATTTGATGATGTCAGAGTGCCCTCGGCTAATATTGTGGGTGAAGTAGGTAGGGGCATGACTAGTGCTATAGGCAATTTAGTACGGGAAAGATTGGAGCAAGCAGCTACCGCCACGGGAATGGCCATTTACGCTACGAACCTGATTACTAAACATCTTGAGTCACCACATCGTTCTGGTGGTAAGTTAGGTGACCTTGAAGGTGTACGTCTCAGATATGCTGACATGAGAATCCAGAGTTTCGCCGCTAGAGCGGTATTATATAGAGCAGCAAGGTTGATGGATTCTGGGTATGAAGCATTTAACGAGGTCACCACGGCGAAAGTGTTCTGCACAGAGACAGTTTCGACGGTTATAGATTCATCGGTTCAGCTGGTTGGCGGGCGGGCACTTGTTAATGGCCATCCCCTCGAATCTCTCTACCGTCGGATTCGTTCGATGAGGCTCGCTGGAGGCGCATCTGATATTCTAAGACTAGGAGTAAGCAGAGGAGTTTTAGAGTTTAATACAGGGTTGCTGTGATTGCTCCTAAGGTCGGTGGAATTGATTCTCTTATCACGTGCGGATTCCAACATAAGCTGAAATTGTACATAGTTTTTTACGGTTGCAATGCTCTTTATGAATTCCCCAACAGTCGGGAAAGTTTCTCGGTACTGGTTTAACTCTGACCCAATAGGGCTTACTGAGGCTGGACTGTCTGCGTAGTTTCCTCGGAATGCAAAATATGCCTGGTTGATTTTCCGAATCCCATAACCACCTAATCTCAAGTTCCAATGTTGGTCCCTCATGACCTCTTCGGCGCCATCGATGTTATTTTCTGACAAAAGTTTATCTACTTCTTTCCTGGTTTCTCTGAGAATTCGAGTTAGATGAGGGGCTGCTACTGCCGTATCGCCATACCGCAGATCTGATTCTTCCAAATTACCTCCTAATCTTTGATAGGCTCTGTCTCCTAGCTCATTACCCGCGATATCAGCAGCGGTTTCGTTGAGAGTGTACATATCGGATGAATCCCACATAGATCGGCCGAGCGGATGGAAAATCCAGTAATTATGAAGCCATTCGTGGGCGGCTGTGCGGGTTAATTGTCTCAATTCGTACTGATCTGAAACGAAAGCGGGATATGTGCCTAAACCTGCTAGGTCGTCTACCAGAGCCGACGTCGTCCCATCGGATTCTATTCTTTGTTCGATCTCAGAACGGGTAGTCATCGTGATGTCGTTTTCGATCAACTTCGTTCCTTCAAGTCTGATGACATTTCGAGGAGACGTGACTAAAATCATTGGGGGCTTGTCGAAACTGAAGTCTGTTGGCGGTAACAATATACCCAGAGGAAACCCTAGACCTTCGGTCCGGATAACATCGCTGATGACAGCCTCTACCGCCTCTTCCGCTCTCCCTCGAAGCGACTTTTTTTTACGCTCAAAAACTTCTAAATCGTTTGGGATATTCTCGGTTGCCTGCTTGGTTGCTGAAGATCCTGCGACGCTACCCGTGAAATGTGAACCTTCAACTCGCGCCCGTTCCTTATCCAAACGTCTAACCGATTGCAGGTAGTCTTGAACAATTAACTTGCGTTCAGCATCAGTAGGTTTGTTTCCTGGAAACATCTCCCACAACAAATGGACCCATTTACTGGATATGTGTCTGACCTCCCACGAAAAGATAGAGAAAGAGTGATTCCTAGATGCTCGTTCCAGTTTGGATTCGCGAAAATAATCCGAACCCGAGGATGATAAGAGGACAATTCCCAAAAGAAGGAACAACCAGAATCTTTTAGAAGGTAAGATTCGTTTTTTCATAAGAATATATTTAGTATCCGCTAATTCTATGGTGATCTAGACCCAGGCCCAAGACGGAACGAGATTATCTGCTTCGTAACGTAATCTCGATCTAATTAAATCGGTATCAGGTACCTCTTTTCTTACTAATTTCCAGAACTTTTCTGAATGACCCAAGACATCAAGATGCATAAGTTCGTGGATTACTACATAGTTGACGACAACAGGGCTGAAGAACATTAGATTTCTGTTTAAGCTGATAGTTCTTTTGGATGAACAACTACCCCAAAGTGTTCTTTGTCGAGCTATTCTCAGTTTGCTATAACTCTTTCCAATCCTTGTCGCGTAAGCAGAAATTAGAACGCTGAGATGTGAGCGTGCCTTTCGATGAAGCCATTCTTGAAGAAGTTCAGAAGGTTTGAAAGGCTCGAAATCATTATTCTCTAGAATCTTCAATTCCGAATTTGATGGGACCAACAAAGATTTGACGGTGCCTGACTCAGAGTATGTGACCGAGTGATTTTCAGCGCTGGCACGCAGAAACACAGTATTAGGTCGCAGTTGTGTCCTCTCCCTGTCGATGCGAGCTAATTGTTCTGTTAACCAAAGCTCATTTTTTTCTATGGCACTCTTGATGTCTTTTTCCCTGGCTGCTACGGGCACGACGATCTCAATCCCAAGTCGGACAGATGCACGCATGAAAATTCGCTTCGCCTTCTTGCTGGATCTTCGAAACAGTTTGGCTTTGGGAGGAGTTGATATGTGACTGGTTCTATAAAACATAAATGATAGGGATAAGGTTACAAAACCTAGAGATAAATAAACAGATAAGTGGAGCGGGAGACCGGATTCGAACCGGCGACAGCCTGCTTGGAAGGCAGGAACTCTACCGCTGAGTTACTCCCGCTCAGCCTATTGATTTTACATTATCCAGATGAGGATGAATAAACCGGCTACGAAAGATTGCCCCAGTCGTATCCTTTCTTGATTTCGACGGCTAATGGGACATCCAGTTTGAGTGACGATGGCATTAGTTCCGAAACTATCGATTCCACCTGGGACAACTCGTTGTTGGGCACTTCGAAAATAAGCTCATCATGCACCTGTAGAATCATCATTGATTTCATTTCCAAGTCCTGTAGCCTTTTTTGTATATTTATCATTGCTACCTTGATGATATCGGCTGCTGTTCCTTGAATAGGCATATTGATTGCAGCCCGCTCCGCTTGGCTACGCAGCCTGAAATTCCTTGCGTTGATGTCTGGTAAATATCTCCTTCTGCCGAGTATCGTTTCTACATAGCCGTTTGCTCTGCACTGCTCTTTTACAGAATCAAGATACGTTTGGATTCCAGGATATTTGTCAAAATAGATATCGATGAATTTTTTGCCGTCCTTCTGCGAAAGATCTGTTTGACGGGCTATTCCATGGGGGCTTAACCCGTAGATTACTCCGAAATTGAGTACTTTAGCGATGCGACGCATATCAGAGTCTACTTTATTAATGGGTATGTCATAGACAAGGGAACTTGTGGAGCTGTGGATATCCTCTCCGTTCTCAAAAGCTTCAATAAGTCCCGGATCACGAGAGAAGTGGGCGAGTACCCTCAACTCAATTTGTGAGTAGTCAGCTGCTAGCAACGACCATCCATCTTTTGAGACGAAAGCTTCTCGCACCCGTCTACCAAGTTCCGTTCTGACGGGTATGTTTTGCAGATTGGGATCGTTGCTCGATATTCTTCCTGTTGTGGTACCGGTTTGACGGTATGATGTATGTACACGTTCTGTAATTGGGTTAACCATTTCTGGAAGGGCGTCCACGTACGTTGACTTGAGCTTTGCTATCTCACGGTATTCGAGGATGCGGTTAAGTACCTCATATGAACGGGGATCGGAATTCTCCGCCTCACCCCGATCTAATAGATTTTTTAGATCATCAAGTGATTGGGCATCTGTTGAAAAGCCAATCTTTGTCTTCCTAGTGGTGGGAAGATGAAGTTCTGTGAATAGGACGTCACTTAACTGCTTTGGAGAGTTCAGGTTAAATTCATGCCCTATCAATTCAAACATTTCCGCCTGTATACCATCGAGTTGACCGCCGAGAGAAACCGACATTTCATTCAACAATGTCGTGTCTAAAGAGACACCATTTCTCTGCATTTGCACCAGAACAGATATGAGTGGAACTTCTACCTCGTCATAGAGGCTAGAAATTCCTTTTTGTTCAAGTTCTGCCCTCATAATACTGTGAAGCCTTTCCGTGAAGTCGGCGTCTGCTGCAGCGTATGGGGCTGCGGTTTCTATTGAAACCTCGGCCATAGTTATCTGATTTCGTCCCGTGCCAATCAGTTCTGTAATTGGCGTCATTTCCACGCCGAAGCATTCTAGGGAAAGCTCTTTAAGCCCGTAGTTTCGTCGGCCTCCTACATGAGCTGCGATCATAGTGTCAAATTGCAAGCCATTGACTGATATCCCGCTTTGCTGCATGACGGAGAGATCGAAATTAGCGTTATGGGCCCGTTTCGGTATCTCAGGATTAACAAATATCTGACTCAGGTTTTTAAGAACATCATCTTTTTTAAGCTGATTCCCTTCATTGTGCCCTAAAGGTAAATACCATGCTTTACCTTCCTCAATAGAAAACGAGATCCCCACCAATTCACAGCTCATCGGATCCAGAGACGTGGTTTCAGTGTCGAAGGAAAATCCTCGTTCAGTGCTTATTTCAGTTAGGACTTGATTGAGTGATTCAGAAGTGTTAATCACTATGTATTCCTCGCCAACTTTTTGAGCAGGTGTGAATAGCGAAAGCTGGCTATCTTGAACTGATTCCGAATGCTCCGAACTGACGGAAGATTCGCTTGCAGGTATTCGTGGCACTATGGAATGAAACTCCAACTCTCTTAGTAGCGATACAACCTCATCCCTTTCAAAATCCCCAAATAATGCAGAATTTAGATCCAAGTTTGCGGGCGCATCACGGACTATGGTTGCAAGCTGTCTACTTCGATATGCAAGTTCACGGTTCCCACTCAAAGAATTTTTGGCCCTGGGAGGTTTTACATCTTCTAGATTCTGAAAAATACCGTCTAAAGACCCGTAGTCAGTGAGAAGTTTTATGGCTGTTTTTATTCCTACACCAGGCACACCTGGGATGTTGTCAGAAGAATCTCCCTGTAATGCCTTTATTTCTGCTACATATTCAGGGCCTAGGCCACCGTACCGTTCCTTCACAGCATCAACGTCATATAATGACCGCTTCTGGACACTTGAGGTCATCAACACTTTTACTTTGCGAGAGACTAATTGAAAAGTGTCAGAATCGCCTGTCAGTATAAGGGTATCTATACCAGATTCTTCCGCTTGTTTGCTCAAGGTTCCTAAAAGATCATCGGCTTCGAATCCTTCTAGCTCGTATATAGGTACTTTAAAGGTGGTCATAACCTGTCGAACTCGATCGAATTGAGTTCTCAGCTCAGGAGGTGTAGGAGGTCTGTGGGCTTTATATTGATCAAACATCGCATGCCTAAAAGTAGGGGTAGGTAAATCAAATGTGATTACTACATGGCTTGGGTGCCACTCCCCCAATGTTCTTAAGAATGCATTAACAAACCCGTAAACACCTCTGACGTCTTCACCTGTAGTGCTGACCGTAAGAGGTTGCTGTATTGCATGGAACGATCTATGAACCAATGCATGGCCGTCAATAAGTATTAGAAGGTCATTTTCTTTGGCATTTCTTTGAAAGAGCATTGGTTTGACATCCGAGGTCATTGCGCATCACCCTTTGTTCTTTGCGTTTCTGCATTTTGAACACATCGCCATTTAAAGGATTCTACATCGCCCGCTCTAACTTTTTCATCAATTCGTTGTTGCCAAGAAGACCGAAAGAAATTTTGCTTGCGTCGTGAAATTTAAGGAAATTTCTCATTGCAATTGCGATATCATTAACAAGGCGTTCACTTGGCTTAATGCCAGATTCTAAGTGAAATGAATGGATTTGAAGTATCCCGGATTTTCTATCTAACTTAGGATCGAATCTACCAACAAGTTGGCCATTATGAAGAACAGGTAAGCAGAAGTAGCCCCACACCCGACTTTCTACGGGTTTATAGCATTCCAATACCTGTGCGAAATCGAAAAATTCTTTATCTCTTCCCTTTGCCCAAAACAAGCTGTCAAAGGGGGTAAGAAAAGTAGTTCTACTGGGTTTGAACTCGCCGGCGGCAATTTGCTCAAGTGTTTCAATGTTGTTCCTGTGTATGAGTAGGTCGATAGTTTCACCTTTCACGTTGACGGCCCTGACTTTATGAGCTACCCCTCTCTCCATTAAGTTTTTTACATAAGGGCGTGCAAC
>Ga0187833_10000272_pt1 | contig 59902 bp, 48 predicted proteins | sample ETNtaG_37_FD_167968 | JGI IMG/M metagenome (GOLD analysis project Ga0187833, IMG submission 167968) | Marine microbial and viral communities from oxygen minimum zone, Eastern Pacific Ocean - ETNP2014_SV_400_PacBio MetaG (Illumina Assembly) | ecosystem: Environmental > Aquatic > Marine > Hypoxic...
GTTTATGAGCAGACTCTAAGTATGATCCGAGGTGCAACCGCCATGAGTGTTACCTAACGCCATTGAAGAAGTCCTCATTCTATCATAAATATGATTTGTATAGGACAGTACACTACTATTATTTCCTGGCAAGGCTGAGAAATGCCCTGCGTCTGTTTGTTAGTGCGCTAAGGCGCCCTCACAACTTTGTCATCAGCCTGATTCTTTTCATCTTTATAGTGGGCTGTCTGATATTTTTCTTTTTCGTCTTGGGTCCGACAATACAAGACCAGGTCAGCGAGTTTCCAACCATGAATCCACTCGACTGGGTCGGTACATTTATGTGGGGCGTCGTTGCGTTGTATTTAGTATGCTGGCCCTTTAGCGTACGACTTGGTCGTTCGCTTGCCTTCCAACAGTCTGAGATTGAATTCTTGACTGCGGCGCCACTCGCTCCTCGGCAACTCATCTCCCACAGGATTCTGGTTTTTCAACCGATCATCTTGCTCAACGCAGTGGTCACGTCTGTGTTCCTGGCAGCTTTATTTCACAGTTCTTTTCTCAGATTATCGATATTCCTGTTTATCTGGTTCAGTCTAGGATTGATGTGCGAATTCTGTCTGGGATATTTCGCCAGCTACTTTGCCAGGACCCGGCACGGTTACCTTACATGGATGCTCTCGTTATTGCTGACCGGTGGACTGGGGTGCGCAGCCTTGTTAACCGTCTTCCAAGCACAGAATCTGTTTGGTGAAATCGGCCGGTTCACTGAAACGCCAGCCTTCCAAGTGGTGATAGAACCGATGGAACAACTACTTGAGCCGGCGTTCTCGCAGTCCTGGTCAGACTTCGCAGTAGCGATCTGGTTTCCAATATTGGTCTGGTTTACGGTCACGCTGATATTCTTCACACGCCCATTCGATCTTGCAGACTTTGTCGATTTGGACACGGGGGCCGAAACAGCACCCACCAGAAGTATTGTCGTAGAAAGGACAGCTGGTCGAAACAGTATACTTAAGCTAGCAGCGACCGGCCCAAATTGGCGAGCAGTCGCGTGGAAGAACCTGATGGGTATCTCACGAATTTGGCAATCCAGCCCGTTGCGTTGGCTGCTACTCAGCTATCTCCTAATCCTCATCCCACTTAGCTTCGTACCCTTGTCAGGCGGCTTTCAGATCTTCGGCGCCACCGTTGCCATGACGGTTATCATGTGGACTCTTGTACTGGGTCCGCAGACGATGCAAGCCGGACTGAAGAGTGATATGCCGTACTTTGATGTCTTGAAGTCGATGCCACTGCATGGTCCCGAACTCGTATTTGGTGAGGTAATCGCGCCCTTCTTGATACTGTGTGGAATTCTACTCCTCCGGTTTGTGTTAGCGATGACGGTGGGTGGTCCGTTATACAATCCGAGATCAACGCTTATCATACCTCTACTATTCGGTGTGATCGCAATCAAGCTCACCATGAGGAATCTACTTCTGCTATACCTGCCGGACTTCTCTAATCTAAACCAGAAGGTGACCAAGGACCCAATTCTTGCAGGTCTGGTGAGTTCGGTCGCATTTACCATCCTGTTGATTCCAGCAGCCGTGGTTAGCGGCTTGGTTTTTGGGATCGGTTATCTGTCTGGCGCTGAATCACTGTGGTTTTCCGCCATTTACATAAATGCCGGCAGCTTGGTACTATTTCTGGAGTGTTTCTTGTTGATTCATTTTTCAGAAGCACGTTACCAGAATTTCGATATCAGTCAGGAGAATATATCTCGATAGATTGTGTGGGCGAGTCACATCAAAACGAATGGGAGAGTCTCATGAAGACCATGCTGAAAATTGGCGTAAGCGTCACGTTAGTATTAACCCTGTTGGGGTGCCAACTCACTGGGGGTCGTCTCAGTGAGGTCGACCAAATCATCGACAGGTACTTCGAAGCCACCGGCGGACGGGCGGCAAATGAGGCGATCACGAGCCTGAAACTCAAAGGCGGTGCGTACGTTGCCACTGCGGGCCTCGACACGGATATGATGGTCTACTACAAAAACGGGAACTACAAGCGCGTCATCGAAATCCCCGGCATGTTCCAGGTAGTTATGGGTGTCACTGACGATATCCCGTGGCAATTGAATCCTTTGGAAGGCGACTCAATTCTACAAGGCGATCAGGCAGTCTACCAACGGGAAGATGCCAACATTAACCCGCTGATGGATTGGCGAGAGACCTATGAATCGGCCGAAATTACCGGTGAGGAAAATGGCGCGACGGTCGTGGTGTTCACGTCTCGCGGCGGGACCATAAAAACCCGTCATTTCGACAACGCCTCGGGGCTTCTGATCAAGGAAGTACAAAAGGACCCCACCGGTGGTTCCAGCACAGTCACCAGCAGCGACTACAAGAAAGTGGGTGATATCATGTTCTCTCACAAGACCGTTATCTCCTCCCCCGCGGCGGATATCGAGGTCACTATTACGACCGTGGAACTCAACGCGCAAATAGACGACAGCACGTTCGACCTTCCCAGCGCCATACAGTCCCTGTTGAAGGACTGACCGGCTGGCTGATTCAAATTCACCAATTCAGGACATCCATGGGATCACACGGGTGTCCTGTGTTTATCCACGGGTGTCCTGTGTTTATCCTGATGTGTTTGTCTTGTCTTAGTCCTGCCTGGACCAGGTTCCGTAAACCTGGATGCGGTTGCCCTCAGGGTCGTCAAAATCGAAGGTCATAATCCCATCGGTGATGATCTTGGGTTTCCTGGTCCGAAAGCCGTATGCCCGTAGCCGTTCGTACAAGGGTCTGATTTCTTGCACAGTGAACATGAGCTTGGCCCGACCCCCACTGGGCTTAGTGCCTGAGTGCAGGCAGAGGACAGCGGCGCCGTCGCTCAGTAACGTCACAAAACGGTGAGGCGGCAGTGCCTGATCGGGATCTCGGTGCAGCAACATCACCTCTTCGTAGAAGCGCGTGAGTTCTCGGATATCCTCACAGAACAGCATTAAACCATCGAACTTCATGCTGCTTGCTCCGTCATTGTGCTGCATACTGTGTGAAAGCTCGGATGAGAAAACAGTCGGCTACGCTGCCAGAGAGGGGAGACAAGGGGGTTGCTAACTAACAACTTATGGCGCGGTGGGGAATTATCGTATTCTGTTGCGGCTAGTCATAGATGCAGTCGCCAGTACCGTCGCACCATCCACATTCAGCGTCATGGGTACAATCGAATACGTCAGACACTTCTATCTCACCAGAATCGACCCAAATGATTGTTTGCAGGTCGTCGATGTGATAGCTGATCTTGATCTGTTCTTTTATTTCAAGAACCATCGCTTCAGATGGCTCGCTGTTTCCGCTATGGGTATCGACATAGCGGACAGTGTCACCCACCTTGAACATCAATACCTCCCGATTTCGGCTTGGTCAGGGCCAACTGCCATGCTGAGAATAGCACGCCGAACAGAAAAAGCCAGGCTTGACCTCCGGGTCAGGCCTGGCTTTTCAGAGCTTTCCTACGGGCGTTTCTTCGCCTTACTCACAATGGACGGCTCGATGACGTTTGAATAGACAAAACCGACTGCATCGTTTGCCTTGCCGTATTTGGCTGTCAGTTCTTCCATTGGTCCGGCATCCAATGCTCGCGGCGGGCACGCTTCGACACAGATAGGCATCTGTCCTTGGTCCCACCGTTCATAGCAGAGATCGCACTTTTGCATCTTGGCTTTTCCCTCGATGGCAAATTGCGGCGCCGAATACGCACAGGCATCCTTACATAGATGCCCGGCACAGTTCATGCACCGCTCCGCTTCAGCCACCGCAGCATCGGCGTCGAAACCCAGTGCGACTTCCTCCCAACTGGAGGCCCGCTCCGCTACGGGGCGTAACGGCATCGATTGCCTCGCTTGCTTTTCGATTCCGGCAGGAATCTCTACCTGAATGTCTGCTTCCTGTTCGATATTCTCTGGTTGCACCCGGTCCGGTTGGACCCTGAGTACATCGCCCTGAAGGAAGCGATTCATGAAGAACGCCGCTCTCTGCCCGGTACTGATGGCAGTCACGATGCTTCCGGCGAGATCAAAGCTATCACCGGCTGAGAAGATACCGCGTCGACCGGTCATCATCGTATCGGGATCGGCGGATACGGTACTCTTTGGACCACTTTCGATGTCACCACCAGCAGGCAGGCCTGACAGGTCCGGTGACTGACCGATGGCAAAAATGACCGTATCGGCGGCCATCGTTTTTTCGCTGTCCTTGACCGTATCGAAGCTGGGTCGACCGTCCGCGTCGAATTTGAGTTTCGTAACCTCGACACACTCCACGCCGGCGACCTTGCCCCCCTCATCTACGACACCTACAGCGGACAGACCGGGTTGAATCACGACCCTTTCTTCGGCAGCTTGCTGGGTGTCCTCGGATTCAGCAGGCATGTCCCCCAGGCTGCCCTCGAGACAGATGACCTGCACGTCATCCGCACCCAGGCGGATGGCTGATCGAGCACAATCCATGGCGACATTACCACCCCCGACAACCACAACTTTCTTACCGATCTTGGTATCGTTGCCCAGATTGACGTCCTTCAGGAAGGTGGTTCCGACGATGTTTCCGTCAAGGTCGGCTCCGGGAATACTCAGCTTGTGTCCCTTATGGGCGCCGAGGGCCAGCAGGACCGCGCCATACTCCCCTGCAAGCAGGTCGTCCAGGCCTTTGCCCAGATCAATGGCGGCGTTGGTTTTGATGTCCACGCCAAGCGCCTCAATGTAGTCGATGTCCCGTTGCAGCACTTCCCGTGGTAAACGATAGGTCTGGCCACCGACGGCAAGCATGCCGCCGACTACAGGCAATGCCTCAAACACAGTCACACCGTAGCCCATCCTGATGAGATCGTAAGCTGCGCCTAATCCTGCGGGCCCCGAACCGACAATCGCTACCTTGTGATCCTCCGTCTGTTCGATTCTCGCCGGCGCCTCATAGGGAACGTTGTCGGCTACAAACCCCTTGAGGGACATGATAGCGACTGGCTCATCCACGTCCTTGCGACGGCATGCCGTCTCACAGGGATGCAGACAGACCCGTCCGCACACCGATGGCAGCGGCATGTGCTGTCGAATCAGTTCCAGAGCTTCCTTGTTCTTGCCCTTTGCGATCAGGGCAACGTAAGCCGGAATATGCAAGTGGGCCGGACAAGCGACCTGACAGGGGGCCGTCGCGGCACCGTAGTTGTGGCTCGCAGGCATCTTCGATTCGTCGATGATGCCACAGGGCTCATCGCCCCGGCACTTGTCCCGGTCCACGACAACGACGCCATCTTCGGCCCGCTTGGTCACGGCTTGGTTAGGGCATACGAACGCACATACCGGTTCAGCGCAGTGGTAGCAGGGGGCCGCCAGATGGCTGACAAACAGCTTCGGAAAATTGCCTGCTTCACGATAGTGTATTCTCATCCAGCTGGCGGGACCGGCGGGCGTATCGTGCCAGTCTTTACACGCAACGGAACAGGCGAAACAGCCCGTGCATCGGGCCTGGTCAAAATAGAATCCTCTTTGCATGCTGCGCTCTCCCTTACGTTGTGGATACTTCGACGAGGCATGACTTCAAAGCCGCAGCACCGCCAGGTGAATAGGTATCATTGGTCAGGACATTGACGCAGCCGTTGCGGCAGATCCCCTCCTCATCCGGTTCGAAATAGGTGCCTTCGTAGATGGAAATCACACCGGGCAGGATTCTGCGCGTCACCCAGGCTGGGATGGCGAGTTTCCCCCTGTCGTTGAACACGTAGACCTCGTCACCGTCTTTGATGCCCCTCGGCTCCGCGTCAACCGGATTGATCCACATGGCATGGGGTTCCGTCTCTTCCAGCCACGCCACATTCTGCAACATGGAATGGGCCCTGACCCTGGGATGAGGCGACAGCAATTGCAGCGGATACTTCTCCATCAATGGATCGTTACGGTCTTCCGGAGAAGTGATGTATTTTGCTACCGGCGGAACTTTGGGATCGTCCAGGTCGGCCAATCGTTGCGAAAAGAGTTCGATCTTGCCGGAAGGCGTCTTAAACGGATTATTCTCCGGATCTTCGATCTCTTTACGGAAGGCGACATAGGTGTCGTCCATCTTGATTCGGTGGATACCCTCTGCCTTGAACTTATCGTAGTCCTTGATGTGTTCCTTATATTCCGGATTGTTCTCGATGAAGAGCCGCAGCCATTCATCCTCGGTGTGCTCATCGAAATCATTGATGCCGAGTTTTTCGGCAAACAGATTACCGATCTGCCAGTCCGTCTTGCACTCTCCGAGCGGCTCGATGGCCTTGTTGGCATACGTCAAGTAGGGTCCGGAAGGCCAGGGCCGGGTCAGGTCGTTCTTTTCCGCGAAGCTCGAAACCGGCAGAACGATATCGCAATAGCGCATCGTCGGAGTCAAAAATAGATCCTGGCCGCAAGTGAAATCCAAAGATTTCAGCGCCTTGTCGCCTTTGTTGAGATTGCCTCGCTGGGTCATGACATTTCCCCCGGCGAACCAGGCAGCGTGGATGTCCGCCGGATACCCGGCAGCCGTGCCATGCAGCATGGCATCGAAAACCCGGTTGGTATGGATTCTTCGAACCAGCCTGAGGTTCAGATCCAGGGTACCCCGGATCGACGGTCCACCGGCTTCCGCAGGATTTCTCATCCCCGGAATGCCAGCCGAACGGAACATGTGTCCATAGGGTATGCCCATAAGACCGCCGCAGGCGCTGCCGCCGGGCTTGCCCACATTCCCCGTCATATTGGTGAGCGTAATAGCGGCACGGTTATACTGCTCGCCCATGCTGGCTCGCGCCGGGCCCTGGCAGTCCATCAGACAGGCGGGTTTGGTGGTGGCGTATTGCAGGGCCAGGTCCTCGATTCTCTGTGCGGGCACACCGCATATCTTGGATGCCCACTCCGGCGTCTTTTCGATTCCGTCATCGGTGCCGAGAACGTAGTCTTTGAACACGTCGAATCCCACCGTGTATTTGTCGAGAAAAGTCTGGTCCTGGAGATTCTTCTTTACGATCACATTGGCCATGGCGGCCATCATGGCAGCATCCGTGCCCGGTATAATCGGTATCCATTCGTCGGCAAAGACAGCGCCAGTGTGCGTATAGCGGGGGTCGATCAAAATGATCGGAATGCCTTTCTCCTTGGCCTTGGTCAGATTGAGGATACAGTCGGTACCCGAAATCATTCTGACCGGATCCCAACCCCACATGATGATCAGTTTGGCGTTGAGCAGGTCTTCCCGACCGTGGCCAACCATCACATCGCCATAGGAGGACATCACGGCATAGACGGCCCCCTCCGAAGAAATATTGCCATACAGCGTCGTGTACCCACCGAACATGGCCAGTGCCTTGGATAGTGAACCGGCAGTGTGCAACGCCCCGAGGTGCCCTCCCGATGTAAAGAAAAGGCTCTTTTCACCGTATTTCTCCTTGACCCGGGTCAGATTTGTGACGATCGTATCCATCGCTTCGTCCCAGGAGATCCGTTCGAACTTCTTCTCCCCTCTTTCACCAACGCGTTTCATGGGGAATTTGAGACGATCTTTGTGGTAGATGAATTGGCGATACGCACGGCCTCGCAAACAGGCCCTGAGCTGTCCGTCAGAGTCGGCGTAATCGTCGCCCTCTATCCGGGTGATAACACCGTCATTGACATGAACCCTCAGCGGGCAACGCCCACCGCAGTCAAGGGATGATGTGCATCTGAAAAACTTCTCCCCTTCTATTACAGTTTGTGCTTCAACACTCATAGCCTTCTCCTGGTCAACGCTAACCCAACCGTTGTGCCTAGCGTCAGGTGAGTATACTGCCGTTTGACGACAGATTATCATGACATAACGCAATATTCTCAAATTTGGTCCGAAAGCTCGCCGGGGACAAGCAGCCCAAGGTCTTCAGGTGGGACCTGCCGGCGCGATCAGCTCCTGAATGGTGCAAAAGGCAGAGGTCCAAGACGCCGGTCGGCAGCCTGGCCCTCCTGCAAAACGTGTAATTCCTTACCGAAAAGGTAAACTGGCAACTGGCAGACCACTGCTTGCTCCCGGTTATGCCTACTGCCGGTCGACGGCTGCAATCCTTTGCGAGACAGCATGACATTTCCATCGATCGTGTCAGACCAGTTGCTCCTCGACCGAGTCCTGGCCAAGTATCGGCTGAAGCAGCCACTGAACTGCGAATTACTGCAAAGAAGCCTCAACGACACCTACACGGTTCAGTCCGGGTCCGGCAAGTATTTCCTCAGAGTGTATCGTTACGGATGGCGCAAGAAATCCGAGATCGATGCAGAGGTCGAAATGCTCAATCACCTCGTCAGGCAGCGGCAACCGGTCTCTCATCCCGTGCCGAGGAAGGATGGCGCTTATCTCACTCGAATCACGACGCCCGAAGGCCCGCGTTATGCAGTACTCTTCACCGAGGCAGCCGGCAGGGTACCCCGCTTCAATCTGGCCGATTGCACACAATACGGCGAGATCGTAGCGAGCATCCAAATGGTCATGGATCGACGGCGGGAAGATGGCAGACGCTTTCACGTGGATCTACGTCATCTGATCGACCGGCCGCTCAAACACTTGGCGCCGTACCTGGCGCATCGCAAAGACGATCTCGAATACCTGCAGCACACCTGTGACAGCCTGAAATCAGGCGTCAACCGTTTGCTGCCAAAGAAGCTTCCGGAATACGGCTGCATTCACGGTGACCACCACGGCGCCAATGTCCACCAGGACAGCGAGGGCCGGATGGTCGTATTTGACTTCGACTGTTACGGATATGGCTGGCGCGCCTATGACGTGGCCGTTTTTCTTTGGGAACTGGCAGGAATGATCGGTTCTGACCGCATTGGCAAAGCCAGGACGACGAGAAGATGGAACGCCTTCCTAAAGGGATATTCCCGTGTGCGTTCGCTCACGGATAATGAACTGGAAGCAACCAAGCTGTTCGTTCCTATTCGCCGCATCTGGTGGATGGGTCTGCATGCTTCTCAAACAGTGGAGATTCGGGGCGACGGGTTCATCCAGGACGGTTGGCTCGATCGGAATATCGGCCTGATCAGGCAGTCTGTCGAGCAGTACACCCTTGGCACACAAAATTAGCGGGCTATGCGCGATGGGCTGTTCGATCTTTGGCGCAGATTTCACAAATACTGCCCACAAGAGACGATTCAATCAGTCACTATCACGCTGAAGGATTATTCGAAGACGAGCGCTCGTTTGTATCTGCCGCGTAGCATTCTTCTATTCCGGCGGCATAGATGGAATTGTGAACTGCATCACAGTCATAGGTTAACAAAAACACTATAGTTCTCACGTCACAATCAATGTTGTGTTTCTCTCTCTCCTCCCAAATGATTGTGACTTGAACCAGAGCCATGATGTCCCGTGCTCTGGTTCTTTTTTTGTGGAAGCAGCCTTTTGCGTGGTTGGCCGATGCAAGAGGACATGGATCGGGTAAAGTCGATTCAATGTGGGACCAGTAATTTGTACACGTCCGCCAGTGTACTCTCTGTGCCCTGGTTGCCTGGAAACAGCACGAATAGTGTACTCAATGGATTCCCGGACTCGCTAACATGCCAGACTGGGACCCCTTCAACCAGCTGTCCCAGCACATGCGCCCGATCTATTTTAAGGACCTTTCCGGCCACCTGGTGGCTGGTGTTCCCCCCCTTGGCAAGGATGAATGCCGGGCGTTGCTGCAGTGCAGACAGAACGTGACATAGAGCATCCATTATCTCGGCGCCCGCCTGCAGAAATTCAGCGGCCTCAAGCTCGATCGTCCTGCGTTCGGTGAAGATCACCGGTGACATGTTCTCACGTAGTGCAGCGTCCGCTTTCAGGGCGATGCTGTCAATGACCGCCCGTCTGCTGCCCGCATCGAACAGGTCACCGATAGGCACCTCTATACCCATCGTGCCGTCACACTGCAGCAGCTGTTCCAGTTGGCGGGTAGATTTCTCTACGTAGGACCCGACCACCACGACGCCCGGGGCTCCTTTGACGCCCAACTCACTCGAATTCAGTAGTGGTCGATCCGCAATGCCTCCACGCACCTTGATAAAGGGGGCGGCACATCGATACAGGAAGCGTTTCCCTTCACTCTCGGCTTGCATCAATCCAAGCACGAATATCTCCAGATCACTGGCGCAGGCAGCATTCACCACGACCGGTTGACGGTTCCGGGTCCCGCGCAATAACCGCTCAACACACTCGGGCCCACCTGCACGTATGTCTGACAGCGAAATTGACAACACATCGTCTCGCGAAATATTGCCGCCACTTTTCTCCTCGATCCAACTGGGCAGGTGAGCTGACGTGTATCTGAACAGGGGATCATCGGCAAACTCCGTTTCGTGGCTGGGTACCAGTCCGCCTTTCTCTTCGACCCACTGCGTATCGTCAATGGTGAAGCGGCCGCCTGCAAAGAAGGCCAGAGCAATGATGATTGCGTCGATCTCTTCGGCAAGGCCCTGCTCGATCGCTTGAATCTCCGCCGGAAAGTGCCCGCGCAGCGTACTGTCACTGCGCGACGCGATGAGCAGTTTTCTGCCGGCTCTGTCAGCACATCTCTTCAGTCTTCGAGAGAGCATCAGGTTGAGGCCATACGCTTCCGATTCAGGCAGACTGCGAGAGTTGGTCGACAGGAAAAAAAGTGGGCTTTCGGCTTCGAGGGCCTCCTGCAATGCAGCCTCCTGCCAGGACATGTACACATCCACGTCGTGTATCGACTGGGTGCCCATCGGATCGTCGTCCAGCACGACGATCTTGCTCCTTTCGAATGTCAGCATGTTGCCTATTTGCTCCCTGGCGTCCGGTATTCTTTTCTCGGGAGGCCAAGCGGCCAACAGCTGCTCAATCTTCATGGCTGATCAACGATCCTGGTGGATTCCGCGTGGAGAATATGAGCCGAGCGATGGCAGCTTTGTTTACCCGTTAGCCGGCAAACTTTATCAACACCCCCGCCGCAATCGCTGAACCGATTACGCCGGCAACATTGGGTCCCATGGCATGCATCAACAGGTAGTTCTGCGGATTAGCCTTGAGGCCCTCTCGGTTGACTACCCGTGCCGCCATGGGCACTGCGGATACGCCTGCGGCACCGATCAGCGGGTTCACTTTTATCGCCGAAAGAAGATTCATCAATTTAGCCATCACTACACCACAGGCTGTACCGATACCGAATGCCACCACCCCCAGCAAAAGGATTCCAAGGGTCTTGGTGTCCAGGAATTGCTCTGCGCCCAATTTGGATCCCACCGCCAGACCCAGCAGTATGGTAACGATATTGATGAGGGCATGCTGAGTCGTGTCGCTGAGTCGGTCCACCACACCACACTCGAGCATCAGATTACCGAAACAAAACATGCCCAGCAGCGGTGCAGCACTTGGAACCAGCAGTGCCACCAGCAGCAATAACACCATGGGAAAGAAGATCTTTTCCCGCTGGCGCACTGATCGCAATTGCACCATCTCCAGCTTTCTCTCCCGCTCGGTAGTCAGCAATCTCATGATCGGTGGCTGAATGATGGGCACCAGGGCCATATAGGAATAAGCCGCTACGGCGACAGCACCCAGGATTTGGGGAGCCAGAATCCCGGCAACATAGATCGATGTCGGCCCATCGGCGCCGCCTATGATTCCTATGGCGGCAGCCTCCTTGAGCGTGAAAGGAATCCATCCCAACTCACTCAATCCGAGCGCACCCAAGAGGGTTGCGAAGATGCCGAACTGTGCTGCGGCGCCCAGCAACAGGGTTCTCGGATTAGCCAGCAGCGGACCGAAGTCCGTCATTGCGCCAAGACCCATAAAGATCAGCAGAGGGAAGACGCCGGTTTCAATTCCCATCAAATAGAACTGATGCAGGATGCCGGTGCCCACCGCGATATCCACACCGGGAATGTTACTGAGAATGCCGCCGAATCCGATTGGTACCAGCAGCAGGGGTTCGATACTTCTGGCAATGGCCAGATAGAGGAGCGTCAGCCCAACGCAGATCATGACAAACTGACCTGGCTGTAGCTGGGAGATGCCCGTGGTGTGCCACAATTGCAGTAGTTGATCCATGGGGATAGTACAGCTAGCTCAACGACACCAGGACGTCACCCACGGACACTTTGTCACCGACCTGAACCAGGACCTCTTCAACTCGTCCCGATTTCGTCGCACTGATCTCGGTCTCCATCTTCATCGCCTCCAGAACGACGACGATATCACCGGCGGCGACCTGATCACCGGGCACGACGTTGACTTTGAATATGTTGCCCGCAAGGGGGGCGGGAATGGCCGTGGATGCTCCAGGAGCGACCGGCGCAGAAGTCGTGGCGGCAACCGACCGGACCTCACCGCCGTCTGTCACCTTGACCGTATAGCTCTGTCCATCCACCTCAACGGTATAGACGCCGTCGCTGGCCGCGGGCGCTGCAGTTGCCTTTTTAGCCGGCTCTGCCGTCTCAATTTGTGGTGCAGGTTCGAATGCGTCAGGATTATTGCGATTCTTCAGGAAATTTAATCCGGGCTGGGGGAACAGGGCGTAGGTCAGAACGTCGTCTGCCTTGTTCGCTGCCAGCTCGAATCCCTGCTCCTTCGACAAGGCGATCAGTTCACTTTCCAGCTTGTCGAATTCGGGCTGCAACTGATCCGCCGGACGACAGGTGATGGGTTCGTCCCCCGCCAACACCTTGTCTTGCAGATCCTTGTTGATAGGTGCGGGAGTAGCACCATACTCGCCCCTCAGCACCCCCTCTGTTTCCTTGGTGACGGTCTTGTACCTTTCGCCAACGAGTACGTTGAGTACCGCCTGCGTGCCGACGATCTGTGAAGTTGGTGTGACCAGGGGGATGAAGCCAAGATCCTCCCTCACCTTGGGAATCTCCTCCAACACTTCGTCAAGTCTAGCCGAAGCATCCTGTTCGCGCAGTTGGTTTTCAAGGTTGGAGAGCATGCCACCCGGTACCTGCGCAACCAGAATTCTGGGATCAATCCCCTTTAGTGTCCCCTCGAATTTTGCATACTTTTTGCGCACTTCCCTAAAGTAAGCCGCGATCTCCTCGAGCTGCAGGATGTTGAGGCCGGTATCCCGGTCACCGCCTTCCAGTATCGACACCACCGATTCGGTCGGGGAGTGACCGGTGGTCATACTCATGGATGAGATGGCGGTATCGACATTGTCGATGCCCGCTTCCACCGCTTTCACATAGGTGGCGGTGGAGTATCCAGTTGTCGCATGGCACTGCATGTGGATGGGAATAGCAACCGTCTCCTTCAATCGGGTTATCAGTTCAAAGGCAACGTAGGGGGCCAACAAACCCGCCATATCCTTGATGCAGAGGGAGTGGGCACCAAGATCTTCTATCCGCCTGGCCATATCCACCCACTTGTCTATGGTGTGAACCGGACTGATCGTATAGGAGAGAGTTCCCTGGGCATGCTTATCCTGCTTTATCACGGCACCAATCGCTGTTGACAGATTCCGGACATCATTCATCGCGTCGAAGATCCGGAATACATCGACACCATTGACGGCCGCCCGTTCCACGAATTTCTCAACGATGTCGTCCGCATAATGTCGGTAGCCCAGTATGTTCTGAGCCCGGAACAGCATCTGTTGCGGGGTTTTCGGCATCGCCTTTTTCAGTTCTCTGATCCTCTCCCAGGGGTCTTCTCCCAAGAAACGGATGCAGGCATCGAATGTCGCCCCACCCCAACTCTCGATGGACCAATAACCCACCTCATCCAACTTGCCGGCAATAGGCAACATGTCATCAATCCGCAACCGTGTTGCAAACAGGGACTGATGTGCATCACGCAAGACTAATTCCGTTATGCCGAGGGGTTTCTTGTCGCTCATAGTATTCGATGTTCTCGTCGCAAAGTTATTCGTTTATTTACACTGACTACTCTTACAGGGAATACAGCATGTCTGAACTGCCTGGACCACCCGATTCAACTAGTGTCCGTCAGTTCACCTATCCCGCCAAATTGATTGCAAAGCCGGATGCCGGAGTCTGCCGCGATCATCCATGCTCCGATCGATAGCGCTGCACAGCCGCTGTAATCACTGCCACCAGTCGCCTGTCCTGGTCCAGTGAGCGCTGCTTGGAATCATCGTGTTCATCCACCGTTGCCACGTCCATTGCCAGTATAATCCGTGACATGATAACGGTCACCATGACCAGCAGTGTCAGGAAGATAAACACCGTGCCCATCCCGTACATCGCCAGTTCCAGGCCCTGCGCCAGCAAATCGGACATATCGTTTGACACCCCCTCAGGTTGAGGCGTGATGATACAAGATCGCTGGTCCCGAAGCTAACTGCCTGGCCTGCGCCACCGTGCCGGGCCGGCTCTCCGGGCACTCACGCACAGCTCAGGCGCGCAGGTCAGGAGTTGATTCTTGCCAGTAGCTTGCAGATAATACCCCTTCCTTCGCGCCGGTAGCTCAGTTGGATAGAGTACCTGGCTACGAACCAGGTGGTCGGGGGTTCAAATCCCTTCCGGCGCGCCAGATCAAGAAAACCAGCCTCGTGCTGGTTTTTTGGTATGGCATGTAGGGAGGATTTGATTTGGACCCCAGTTCGACAAATCGGCAGGAAAGCCGATTTGGGCGTCGGCACCGCCGACGGGCGAAGACCCGAGCCAGTCCAAAAGCGGATTTGTGCTCAGTTCTACCAAAGAACAGCATCATTACGCACGGAATTGACATCTTCAGGCACTAGACAGATCTTTCCGGATCCTTCTCGCCAACCCCTCCATAAGGCCAGCGCAGTTTTACGAGATCCCGGGTGAACGCACAGACCACGGAGTGTAGAAAGCCTTGATAGATTGATATCGAAACGGGTATGTTGTTACATGGGATGCTGAGAGATAGACGAGATTGCCAGAAGATACCACTCAATTCAGAGACAATAAGGTCCCACCATCGACCAAAGACAGGGACAAGACAACGCCGTGCCTGGTCGTGATAGATGGTGACTTCCTCGGCAAGGTGTACCCTCTGGAGAAGAGCATCGTCTTGATCGGGCGTGTCGATGAGGTCGAAATAACCGTTTCCGATGCCAGCGTCAGCCGTCTGCACACCTCGATCACCCGGAAAGACACGTCCTTTTTTGCCCAAGATATGGGCAGCACCAATGGCACCAAAGTCAACCACCAGTCGATCCACACTTCTACGGAGATTCATGACGGTGACAAGTTAACGGTTGGTGATATCTCATTCAAATTCACGTACCACGACGCAGCTGACACCGAATACCATCGGCAGTTGCGTAACATGGCGATCAGAGATGGTCTTACCCGTATCCACAATCGACGCTACTTCACTGAAATGGCGGAGAAGGAGTTCGCCTATTCTCGACGCCACAATAGCAATCTAAGTATGATCATGTTCGATATCGACCACTTCAAGGTATTCAATGACACCCACGGACATGTAGCTGGTGACTTCCTACTCAGGGATCTGGCCACCACCCTGGAGAATACGGTGAGGCAGTATGACGTGTTTGCACGTTATGGTGGTGAGGAGTTTGTGTTTCTGTTGCGGGGATCGGCGCTTACCCCGGCAGTGAATATCGCCGATCGAGTCCGTAGCACCACGGCAGAGACTGTTTTCACCTATGAGGAGCAGAATCTTGCTGTGACCGTCAGCGTGGGAGTGGCCACCTACGAAGGTGACGCCACGCTCAGCAGTATGGAAGAGTTGATCCGCCTTGCCGACCGGCTACTCTACGAGGCCAAGAGTGCGGGACGTAACTGCACCTGCTTTGAAGACGATCAAGGTCTACAGGTGCACCGCTGACCCTTCGACTCATCACTGCACGTACGAGCGTTCTAGTTTGAATTCTCCCAGATCAGCACGCCTTCGGCATCACAGCCGCTGAGCACCCCGGAGATTGTGCTGTAGGGCACGGCACGAATGTTGACAGGTACCCATGCCTCCCATGGAGCACTAACGAGACTGGCCCCGTCCCAGGTCTGCCATTCTGACTCATGCCACTTCTCGCCAATCCGGGATCGATTGACCTTGATGTAATCGAAGCCGCTCTCGGTCAGAACGGAATCAATGAAGTCCGCGTCGGATGTCCTGATGCCGCGCATGAATTCCTTTTCGCCATGCAGCAGGAAATGGTTCAGTAGCCGCTGGCCCGGTGTGCCATCCCCGCCTTCCGCCAATGGAACGAACGCACCTTGGGTGCGTGGCCAGAATGCGATGGGTCCACCGGCAATGTTGACACAATTGATGCCGGAGGAGCTTTTGACGATCAGACCCAATCCCCTGTAGTCCATCAATTGCACTGATGCAGGTCGCTCGCCAAACCTATCCTCGACGCGCACCGGCGACGTCTGACGATCCGGACGACTGGGCGCTTGGTTGTAGAACTCCTCGTCCTCCGCGTACCCATATTCTGCGGCAAGTGGGGCACACACGTCCCAGATTGCGCGCAGCTCCTCCTTCGATGCGGGAACCCTCGCCTCCCTTTTGTGGTAGTGCTTAACGTCCTTGGTGGTGCTCTGCAAGAGTGACAGAATAACCGCATCGTCAAATCCCTCGAGGAACAGAAAATCATACAGCTCCCTCAGTTGCTCAAGGTCGACATCTTCCAGCCGCACGGTTCTGCAAACTGCGGCATCGTCGATGGCCCGAAATTGGTGGCGGATGCATGAGTATTGCAGCACCCACTGTCTTGCCACCTGTTCGGCAAAGTCTATGTCAGATAACTCCTCCTGCGAGGGTGGGCGGTGATCGGCCAGGCTGGAACGACAGGCCGCAACCGGGTGCCGTACCAATTGGACGAGACGTAGACGTTGCGGACCAATGTAGTCATAAAGCATGTAGCCAAAGGCACGCATCCAGTTGAGCGTGTCACCATAGATCCAGGGCAGGGACAGGCGCTTGTCGATACGTCGCTGCAAACGCGGATAGCTTGTGATCCGCATGCGCAGGAATTCTTCCGGATTCGTCCCAAACCGGTCTTCCATCCGGTTGACGATTGCGGCGATGTCTTCGTGTCCCGGCTGATGCCACACTTCCGCGTTCGTCGCCTGTCTCAGAACATGATGGTAGAAACGGGTGCCGCAGTGTCCCGTAGAGAGAAAGTAAAAGTTGATGGGGTCCTTGCTCATTCACCCTCGGTCACATGCTTTATCTGCAGCACATAAACTGTCGCGCTGATTCTACTACCGGTGAAACAGATGGAATAGCATTCCTGCGGCGAACTGACCATTACCGGGCCCAACAAGTCGGTGCCAGGAAGCTGATTCAGGGAATCAAATGTGCCAGCAACAGACTGCGATGCCTGGCCTGGCAAGTCTCAACTCGCTTGTACCCTGACAAGTGCCATTTCGATGTGATCTGCCGCATCGACCAAAGCTTCTCGCACCGGCGTCAGCACGCTGTCGGCATGGCCCTGCTGGAGCCGCATATCACCGAGGATGGTCTGAAAGCTCTCAGGACCCTCTCTCGTAATGGATCCGGCAAGTAGATCGACGATGATGTCGTATGCACTTGCGGCAGCTGCAAGGTGAAAGCGGGCATCCGTATCCAGTCTTACCGAGCATCCTTTGAGGAATTCAGAGGCATGCTCGGAGCTTTGCCGCATTCGCATAGCATTCTCCCAGGCATCCCAAGGTTTTCCATCATCGTCCCGCCGACTCCAGCATGGTGCGCAGAATCCCGCATCACGTCGCATCAGTTCAATCCAAAAGTCCATCGCAGCTAAGCCGAAGAGATCGCGCGTATCAGATTCAAAGGTGACCGTACCACGAATACGGTGCAAGGCCAGTTGCAGAGTGGCTACATCATCGGAACGGGTCTCTGATGCAGGCCGCAGTGCCCAGGCATAGATCCGCCCGCCGTGTGGTTCCATGCCATGCTGGCAGATTGAGACGAGTGGATTGTCCATGTGCCCTTGTGGATGGGCGCCGAGCAATAGCCCTTCCTCCTGATCGACGGAGGCAAGCAATCCCGCATAGGCCCAGTGACGAAAACCGTGCGGCCCTCCCTGGACATCCCAGCCACCAGCGACGAGTACGACAGCTCCCTCATTCAGCAAAGGAGCAACGCTTTGTGCTACCACCTGACGATGGGACAACATGGCGTTCTCGTCATCCCCAGGACCTATCCTGTCGGGAAACTCGAGGCGCTCTACCTGGAATCCCAACTGTTCGCCGACAAGTGCAAGCCCACGGTCCAGTAATCGGCCTTCCACCTGCATGTGACTGGTGCAGTTTTCTTCGGTATCGATGGCTGGCCCAAAGGCGTTACCAAGACGGCAGGTAGCATCCGCGTAATCGAGCGTCTGACCAAAAGCCTGAGCAGCAGCAACCAGAGACAGTGCAACGGAATCCCGGTTCTGGCCATTGCCGGTAACTTCCACGGCATTTGCACCATTGACACGCAACGCGCTCTTCTCCGGGGCAGCGCTAACTGCGTCGAGATGCTGTTTGAGCTGAGCCCAGCTCTCGAAGCCATATTCCAGAGCCAAAGCAAACTGAACTTCGTGTAGCCCAATCTTAGATTTCAGGATCTCCGCATCAGAATGGTCCACGAACTGACGAAGATTCCTTAGCACTCGACAGCAAGATTCGTCGCCTTTCCTGTACGCCTGAAGAATGTGTTTTGCCTCGACCTTAAGATGCCGCAGGCTGGGGTTGGCAGGTAGAGATGTGGTCATGACGACCTCCTTTCAGTGTTAATCCCGTGGCCTGCATGACAGGATGAAAGAAGGTTAGTCTGAATATCTTTCTATGGGGTAGATTGAATCTTCTCCGCAGACCCGGTGGCTCCCCCGAGAGCCGATGAATAAGATAGGGCCCTGCAAACTAGATGTCAATGCTTCGTGAATCGAACGCTTGAGTCGCGATCAGGCCCATGAACTTGGCAATCGTCAATCTAGAGTTCCCTGATTGTATTGTCGGCGTCCAACTGAATGCATTTGCCTTGACAGGCGCCGCCGCCCGCCGGTGTTGCCTGCAGGATGAAACTGCTGGCGGTGGCCGCTTCAAGGGACAGATCGAACTGCGCGGCGCCACTTGCCGGTGACTTATTGGGGCAGAGGGAATCGTCAGAGCCATCGATCCGGGCCCCTACGTAGGTATAGTCGTTTTCGTAGTATCTTCCCAGTTCCATGGAACACACGTTCAGATCGGAGATAGCCTGTCCTCTATAGGTCTCATCCATTATGGCGATGTAGCTGACAATTGCGATGGATGCAACGATCCCGATGAGTGCTACTACCACCATTAATTCTACTAGGGTGTAACCTTTGGATTCATGTGTTTTCATCGTTGCAGAAGCTCCACAAGGCGAATGTCCCATCAATTATAGCGGCAGCAAACTGCTGAAAGAAGACTGACTCTGGACGTTTCAGATGCTGCCAATCGGGCTATCAGATCCAGCGGGTTGTAAACCGCATGGACAGTGCAGTTCCGAAAGGGACACCACAATTGGAAGTGGCCAATGGCTGTCTTGCTAAGGAAAATCTGCGCGAGACACATGGGCGGGTAAGGGCCAGGCAAGTCGTCACACCCACGCGTTGTTGAATTGGTAGCCTGAGCATGGTAAAACGCTAGAGAAAGCCAAGAAAAGGAGGTCCCATGAGAATTCTGCCAATCCTTTTGCTTCTCCTGCCAACCGCATCTTCCTACGCTGCCAAGCCCATGCCCCGTGACTTCCTGAGCCGTTCCGAAGTCCTCGGTGTCCAGATCTCACCGACGGGCGAGTTCCTGGCCATAACCAAGTTAAAGGGCGACGATGCCTGGTTCTCCATCGTCGATCTGGAACAACGAAAGACCACCTTCAATTCAAACCTGGGCGAGAAGATAGAAGTCGGCCAGATGTTCTGGGTCAGCGACGACTACATACTTCACGCCCCTGCCCGTAAGGTGTTTGGCGACGTCAAGGGAAGGACGGGTGAACTGTTATCCTTTGACGCGCGTAGGAACAAAATCAAGAGATTGCAGGCAACCGACTGGTGTCCCTATTGCGGGGGTGCTCTGATCTACACCCTGCCAAAGGATCCCAGACACATCATAGTTGGCGGTTCCTTCGATCAATACCCTGAAGCTCATTTGGTTGATCTTAAGACCGGTATATTCCGCAAGATAGCTCGAGGTGCGGCGCCCTGGGGCGGTTTAGTGGCCGATCAGGACGGGAAAATCGTCTTCAGTACGGGCCTCAACGTCAAGAACGAAACCGAGATATATATCAAGAACAAACGTGAGTGGGAATTGATCGAGAGCTTTGGTATGCGGGACGAGGGTTGGATTCCATTTGCCAACGCTCCCGAACCCAAAACGTTCTTCACGTGGGATACCCGTGGCGGCCGCACCACGGGACTCGGTCTTTTCAATACGGAAACCAGACAACACAAAATGCTCTACCAATTTGAGGGAATCGATCTGAGGGCGGTCTACAGAGATCTCAACGATCAGGTATATGCAGTCCGTACTGATCTTCACTACCCGGCAATTCACTACCTTAACAAAGCACACCCTCTGGCCAGGATCCGTGCGGGTCTGAAAAAGAGGTTTCCCAACGATACGGTTACGTTCACAAGCGTCACGCGCGACAACACCAAGGCGATTGCGCTGCTGTCCAGCGATCGCAACCCAGGACAATTCCTGCTGGTAGATCTCAAGGCAGAGAACAAACTGGAAATGCTGTTTCACCGAAAACCACATCTAGCCCCGAACGAGCTCGCGCCGATGATGCCCATTGAAGTCAAGGTACGCGATGGCAGCAAGATATATGGATATATCACCAGCGCACCAGATACACCAAAACCAGGGCCCATGATAGTGGTCATACACGGCGGTCCTCACGGACCACGGGACTTCTGGGGTTACGATACAAACGTACAACTGATGGCAAGTCTCGGTGTACACGTGCTGCAAGTCAATTTCAGAGGCTCCGGCGGATACGGACTCGACTACGAGCAGAAAGGTTACGGCGAGTGGGGTCGCCTTATGCAACATGATGTGACCGACGCAACACGCTGGGCCATCGACAGCAAGATCGCCGACGCCGAGCGAATATGCATATACGGCGGCAGCTACGGCGCCTATTCAGCCTTGATGGGCGTAGCACAGGAGCCAGACCTCTACAAGTGTGCGGTTGGCATCGCCGGAGTCTATGACCTGACATTGATGGACACGCAGGGCGACATCCCAGACCGAAAGTCTGGTATCGCGTGGGTACGTGAAATTCTGGGGACCGATGACGATGTACTGAGAAAAATATCACCGGTTTATCTTGCCGACAGAATCAAGGCGGATGTGTTGCTGGTTCACGGCGGACAGGATCGCCGGGCACCGATTCAGCATGCCAAACGACTGCGACGCGCCCTCGAAAAAGCCGGTAATGAGCCCAAGTGGCTGACCCTCAGCAGGCAGGGGCACGGTTTCTTTGGTCTGAAAGCTCAGTTGAGTCTATTCAAAGAAGTTGCCACCTTTTTGAGCAAGCCACTGGGGATCGATCTGCAAGACGTGAGCTGGGTAGATGAGGAACCGGTCACCGAATAGACAGGAAGCCTGTTCGGTGTCTAACAAGTCACCTGTCGCTTCGCCGGTGAGCGAGGAACCACTTGTATAGTTCGTCATTGTCGTAAGTCTCAGTCCAGGAATCATGTCCAGCTTCCGGATACACCGTGAACTTGACGGGATTCTTCATCCGTTTCAGCATGTCAACCATTCTCTGCGCCTCGTCCAGAGGGACGACCGGGTCTTTCGCGCCATGGAAAACCCAAGTTGGCATCGTGCCCAATGCGTAAGTCGATATCCTCGATCCCCCACCACAAACCGGTGCGATGGCAGCAAAACGATTCGGGGCGGCGGATGCGAGACTCCAAGTCCCATAGCCACCCATACTGAGGCCCGTCAGGTAGATTCGGTCCTCGTCAATCGCATGCTCCGCGACGACATGGTCCAGGAGCGCCAGCAGCACGTCGTTGGACCAGAACTCGCCCGTTGGGCATTGAGGGGATACCACGATAAAAGGGAAGTCCCTTTTTGACTGAACGATCTTGGGGGGGTCGTGGATGGCTACCAGATTGAGGTCATCACCTCTCTCACCGGCACCGTGGAGAAAGAAGATCATCGGCCATTTCTTGTCACCGTTCTTTTTATAGCCATCCGGCAGGAACAGCAAGTATTGGGCTTGTACTGATTTTTTGACCGTTGTCTCAAAACTATGGAAGAGTTGTGACTTCACCGTGGTTTTCTCTTCTGCAAACACACTGCCACCGAAGAGAAAGACGGATAAGGCCAAACCTGACAACCAAATTAATCCTCTCATGGCGGGGCTCCAGTCATCTATCAGAGAGCAGCATAATACACGCTCCTCGCCAGTATGTTTAGCTACCGCCCTGGAGTTCGACAAAACGCCGGTAGGGACTAGCGGGATTCGCCATCAACGTATCGTGACTGCCAACGTCTCGAATTTCGCCGTCTTCCAGAAACACGATGCGATCCGCCTTGCGGATGGTGGAGAGCCGATGGGCGATAACGATCACCAGACGACCTTCGGCCGCGCGCTGTAACGCCCGGACGAGGGCGTTCTCGGTCTGGGGATCGAGCGCTGCCGTCGGCTCATCGAGGATGAGAATTTTCGTGTTGCGGACGAGGCCCCGCGCGATGCAGAGCCGTTGTTTTTGACCGACGCTTAGCGTGTCACCGGATTGGCCGAGTTCGGCATCCAGGCCATCGGGAAGCTCTTCAATAAACTCGATGGCACCCGTAGTCCTACAGGCATTGAGAATGTCCTCTTCGGTGGCGTCAGGATTTGCGATATTGAGATTGCTGCGAATAGACTCGTTGAGGAGGAGGTGTTCCTGGAACACGTAGGACACTTGGGCGCGCAAAGACTCGACTGTGGTTTCGCTGACATCCTGGTCGTCGATCAGAACGCGCCCTTCGGTTGCCTGGTAATAACCGGGAATGAGATAGGCGAGGCTCGTCTTGCCGGCACCGGTTGGACCGACGATGGCAACCAGTTCGCCTACATCCAGTCGCAGGTTAATGTTCGCCAAAGCCCGCGTGCCGGTGGCATAGCTGAATCCGACACCCTCGAACGTGACACCGTTTTGCACCACTCCCAGATTGCGATGGTTCTCCTTGGGATCTTCGGTCTCCATGTCCATGAAGAAAAACACGCGGCGCACTGCCGCGACCTGTCCCTGAACGTTAATCCAAAACATGCCGATCGCGATGCCCGATCCTGCAATCGTTATAACGAGTTCCCAGAGCACGAAAAGGTCTCCCGGGCTCATGGTCAAGTCGAAGATCCGATCCGTAACAAAAAAGAATACAAAGACCGCGAGCAATATGTACATCAACCAACCAATGAAGCCTATGCCGATTCGGGTCAAGACGACGTGACGAAAGCGCCGAAAGGACTCCCCGCTTTTCTTCTCGACCCGTTCCTTTTCCTGATCCATGCCGCCGAGGCTTTGCACCGCATGCAGGTTGCTCATGCTCTCCTCGATGGCGTTGGTAGTCGCGGTCCCGGATGCACGACTGGACTGCTGAACGCGACGCACAAATGCAGACAATGGGATGGTTACCACCAGTGCGACAGGAAGAGCCAACACCGAAGCCCACATCAGTTCAGGCGCAACGCCGCTGTAGCTGGTACCCATGAGGTAAAGCGCAATTAGCGCACCGAGCACGGTGAAAAGTGGGCTTAATGTCACGGAGTAACACACCTCGGGCAGATCCGGTGCGTCGTACATCACACGGTAGATCGAATCACCGATACGATGATCATCGATGGTTTTCATGGGTAAGTGGGTCAACCGCTCGAACAGCTGCGTTCGGAACTCGTTGGCGAGACGTTGATTGAGTCTGATGCTGACGAGAGTCTCGATACCACCGAGGAGCCCACTCATCCTGCTTCCGCCCGCACTGAGTTTGAGCTCCGACTGAGTGGCGCTGTCTTGCCCCGGTTCAAGCCTGATACCGAGCGCTCCGCGACCAAACACGAATAACATGCCAAAAAAGACCACGCACAACGTGAACATGATCTCTAGGGGTGGCATATCACGCACCCAGTTAACGAATGGCTGAAAATACGGTGGGAATGGGACCTCCGCGTCGTTGAATGGTAGTTGCAGGATAACCTGATCGATGAGAATCTTGCCGGTCCAGGGAGTGATCAGCAATGGGATCAGGGAAACCAACGCAAGCCCCAGTTTCGATGCGAACAGCCCTTTAACCAAAGCCAGGTAACTCAGTGATCGACCGATGAGGCGGATCACTTCGCGATTGGAGATAAAGGGGTCTACATCGACCCGGTCATCAAACATGCCGGTCGGTTGTTCAGGGCTTGGGTCTACGCTTACGGCTGCTTCACTCATGATGCTTCGCCTTCAGACGAAATCGTCTCCTCAGCGACAAAGTGCCGATAGTCGCCATCGGTGATTGCCATCAGTGAATCATGATCGCCCACTTCGGAAATCTGCCCATCCTTCAAAAACGCAATCTGGTCGGCATTCCTGATCGTCGAAAGGCGATGGGTAATCACAAACAAAACACGGTCTTTGCCCCAATCAGATAGATTGCGTAGAACGCTCTGTTCGGTTTCTGCATCGAGTGAAGCCGTCGGCTCATCCAGTATGAGAATTGGTGTGTCGCGTACGATCGCGCGAGCAATGGAAAGCCGTTGACGTTGACCCGTTGAGAGCTTACCACCGCGTTCCCCAAGTTCCGTGTTGTAGCCCTGAGCCATCTCTTCGATAAATTCATCTGCACATGCAATCTTGGCTGCCTGACGAATCCTATCAGGGGTAACGTTGCGTGCCGCATAACCGATGTTTTCCGAGACGGTCGTTGCGAACAGGACATTTTGCTGGAGAGCGATGGCAACGTTCTGGCGGATACTCTCAATGCCAAGGCCCTTCAGGTCGGTGCCGTTAACGGTGATGGAGCCCGCGTCCGGATCATAAAGCCTGAGCAACAGGGACATCAGGGTCGACTTGCCGGAACCGGTTGCACCCACGATCGCGGTGATGGTGCCGGCCCGGGCCGTCAGGTCGGCGCCTTTGAGGACCGGCCTTTCAGCTTCGTATGAAAAGTGCACGCCATTGTAGCGGACGGCCTGGATCGGTGCCGGCATTGACACGGCATCGTCTCTTTCTTCCACTTCCGGCTTGAGGTCAAGCAGGTAATAGGCACGGTTCAATCCCATGGCCAGATCGAGAGCTGCGAACCAGGCCATAAACATGAAGTTGTACTTGCCGATCAGCTCAGCATTGTTGCCACGAGCAGCCTGAAAAGCACCGAGGTTCCATAGCGCAAAGCCCAGGATAAAGGTGAACACGCCTCCCAGATAAGTCTCTTCCTCACCAATCGTCCAGTCTGCCATCAGGTAGTCGCTGACAATGAGTAGAATTCCGGCAATGGTGGCCATGGCGATGTAGAACAGCATGATTTCCAATCGAAAGTGATAGGCGTTGTCGAGAGCGTAATTGGAGTCGCGGTCAAAACGGCGAACGACAATGCCTTCCGCCTGGTTTGCCTTGATCACCCGAATGCTCTGCGCCACCTCCTGAATACGAGAGGTGACGTCGCTGTTCGACTGACGAGACAGCCAGGCGAGTCGTTGGATGCGCGGCGTCCACCAGGCGGCGAGCAGGAAAACGGGGACAAATGCTGCCAGAAACATGAAGCCGAGAACCGGACTGAAGAACCAGATGATAACAAACGCCCCTAACATACCCGCGCCTTGTTCGAGCGGATCCAGAATGATGGTAGCGATGACATTGCTGATCATGCGGCTGTCCTGGAACACCCGATAGATGGCGTCACCGGTGCGGGCGTGACTCTGATACTTGAGCGACAGGTTTTCGGCGTTTTCAATCATCTTGACCCGAAGGTTTTGATTGATGCGCTGAGCGATCCACGTCTCCCAATACACGACCCCAAGGCTGTCCGCCAGCATGCGGAGGATGATCATGAACAATACGCCATAGACGATCAGGCGATTGCGCACCACCGTGCGTTGCTCGACGCTAAGCTCCTCTGCCGTCACGTAGCTCGAGTCAAGCAACAGCACCATCGCTTGAAAAGGCTGCACGGGCTGTGCATCCAGCACCTTGTTGTTGAGGAGATCGGCCCCGGTAAGTGTGATATAGCCAGCGAGAAGGCCAATCGACATAGCCAGTGAAAACCAGCCAACGACGTGCCAGACAACCGGTTTGATGTAAGGCCAGGTGCGCAGAAACAGCTTGGCAACCTCGATGAACGTCATCGGCGGCGGTGCGGTCAGACGCGGCGTATCCATTTCCGTGCTTGCTTCGCTCACTTACCATCTCCCGACCGGTTGCAGAATAACGCGTAGATGTCAGCGCCACTCAAATGGGACCAGACAAATCGTCATGCCTGAATCTCGACTTCGTGAGCGTCACGCATACGTCATGCAAACGATCGCGTTTGCGATTGGGAGACCGGAATCACTTTGAGGCAGCCGCTGCCAGGATTGTATCACTCAGGTAATACGACAGAAAGATCGCATTCATCAGCGACGCAGCCCCGAGACTGGACGAGGAAGTCGTCTCTATTCCCTGCCAGGCAACGGCAAGGCACGACGTGTTGAGCTGCTGGCCCCGCCTTCCCAACACTGACTACAACAGTTCTACACTGTCGGCAGTCAAGCACAGGCATTGACTGCAATTAGCGAAATCAACTGAATATACTGGACAGTCTGCTGGAACAGTAGTGTTATATTGTGTCAGCAAGATACCGACACGGCAGGTATGTTCACGTGCACGGCGGTATGCCGAGAAACGTCTGGATCGACCCATCGGTTGCCTAAACGATAGTGCAAGTGCTGCTATCAGCCTATACCTGTGTCTGCTGGCCTGGCTGCATTGCACAGTCTGGTACCTTAGTTGAGGTCCTCTTTTGCACTGGAGTTTCAGAAACTACGAGGATTGACCTCATTTGAAAACTACAATTTCAATACGAGCCCTGTCCATAGCAATTCTACTGATCATTGGAATTGTCGAGGCCAGCGCTTCAGACAATCAGTCTGCTGATGAGCGGGCCCGAACCGGTAACGTCGATGCCACGTCAGAGCCGCTCATTATCAGTCGATTCGACGATCAGAATATCAATATGAGACTTGACGGGCGGCTGGACGAGCCTGTCTGGTCTCGCGTCGCCGGCGTAAACGCCATGAGCGTGACTAACCCGGATACGCTGGTGAAGCCTCGGTTCGAAACCGTCAGCAAATTCTTCTACACGGATCGCGGACTTTATGTCGGCATCTGGAATGAGCAACCGCCGGATACGCTTCTGGGTCGACTGAGCCGTCGTGACAGATACATGAATCGTGACGGCAATGAACTCATGCTCGACACATCGGGTAAAGCACTCTACGGCTTATGGTTCGACGTCAATCTCGGTGGCTCGATCGGCGATGGCACCATCCTTCCGGAAAAGAGTTTCAGTGGCAACTGGGACGGCTCCTGGAATGGTGATGCTGCTGCAACCGACGATGGTTACACCACCGAGTATTTTCTTCCCTGGTCAATGATGGCCATGCCGGAAGCGGATCAGTATCGAACAATGGCCGTGATGATCATCCGACGCGTCGCCTATCTGGATGAGACTTGGTCTTGGCCGGCACTGCCTTTTTCCGGCTCCAAATACATGTCCGGATGGCAACCGATTCAGTTTCGGGATATCAATCCACGTCGCCAGTGGGCTGTCTTTCCATTTGCCGCCACAACCCATGACAACATTGCATCGACTACCGATTACCAGGCCGGTTTAGACCTATTCTGGCGACCGTCATCCAACGTGCAATTTACCGCAACCATCAATCCGGATTTTGGCACCATCGAGAGCGACAATGTGGAGATTAATCTCACTGCCTTTGAGACTTTCTTTCGAGAGAAGCGACTCTTCTTTGTTGAAGGAAACGAGATTTTTGTCACTACGCCCCGTGCTAACCCTTTTGGCAGCGGCTCATTCATCGTTGGCGCACGCAATACGTTCAGCAGCTTCTTCTCAGCACCCATCACCCTCCTCAATACACGCCGTATAGGTAGTGCTGCGATCTCACCCGATATTCCACCTGGCACCAGCATTGCCGACATCGAGCTGTTTAAGCCTTCCGAGCTGCGGGGAGCGATCAAGGTCACTGGTCAGAACGGTCGTCTCAGATATGGAGTTCTAACGGCGATCGAAGATGATGCCCGATTTCACGGTTTCGACAATCTGGGTAGCAGCGTCCGCCTCGAACAGCAAGGTCGCGATTTCGGTGTTCTACGGCTGTCCTACGAGGATAGCTCAGCAGGACTGAGAAGTTTGGGCTGGATGACGACCGCTGTCATGCATCCTGATCGAGATGCACTGGTACACGGCGTCGATGGTCACTACATCAGTGCGAGCAGTAACTGGGCCACGGACCTGCAGCTGATCTATAGCGATATTGAGGGCCTCCATGGGTACGGTGGCCTTGGCGATCTTTCTTACATTCCCCGCAAAGGAGTCACCCACAAACTGACCTTTGACTACCTGGATGACCAGCTCGATATCAATGACTTTGGTTTTCTGCGTCGTAATGATGTCTTAGGTATGAAGTACGCCTACACGAACAACCGTACCGATCTGCAAAGGCTGCGGCGCTGGGATCGCTCACTCTCACTGGCCCAGAAATACAACCGGGATGGTCAGGCAATTCGCAGCGAGATTTTCTGGCGCAACACCCTGATGTTTCAGAACAGCATGCTGCTCAAGACCGAACTGGACTACTTTCCCCGTATCTGGGACGATCGCAATAGTGCAGGCAACGGCGACTTTAGAATCGAGGATCGGTGGTTCTTTGAGACAGCGGTCGGCACGGATACCACCAGGATTCTGAGCATCAGTCTCGCTGTCGCCGGATTGCAGGAGGACTTGGGTGACTTGACCAAGCAGATCAAGGGTGGCTTCACCTTGAAACCAAACGACCGCTTGTCACTGGATCTGGACGTTACCTACCAGCGCCGTGACGGCTGGCTGCTACACCAGTCCGGACGCAATTTCGCAACATTCAGTTCTATCAATTGGCTGCCGAATCTGTCGCTAGAGTATTTCGTGTCAGCTCGCCAGCAATTGCGACTCACCATGCAATGGGCGGGAATCAAAGCAGACGAACAAGCGTTATACCAAGTACCGCTCGGGAATGGCGACCTTCTGGCAATAGACAAGGATCCGACAGATCCATCCGCTGACTTTGGCATCAGTCGACTGTCCGCACAATTTCGCTATCGTTGGGAAATCGCGCCTCTGTCAGATCTGTTCTTAGTTTATACCAGGGGAAGCCGATTGATCACCGCGGGGGATGATGATTTTGCTGACTTCTTCAGAGAAGCCGTGCGGGAGCCACTGGTGGATGTATTTGTTGTGAAACTCAGATATCGGTTCGGGTCCTAGTATCAGAGCACTCTCAGGTGATGATGGGACACCGGACAGCCCTGTGTTCCTTACGCAGCCCTGGGATTGACTTCCTTCGCGATCTTCTCAGCCGCATCCCTCTCCGCGAGAGTGAGTTCGTAAGTCACCTGCAGGTTCATCCAGCTTCTGGCATCCCCACCAACATAGCGAGCCAGTCTTAACGCTGTGTCTGGCGTAATGTCTCGACGTTCCCTAATGATATCGTTGATACGGGTAGCCGGTACGTGAAGCCGGGTTGATACTTCACGTTGTGAGATAGAGCGTGTTGCCATTCTGCACCTGACATCGGGAGTGCGATTAGAAGACCTACAGCGAGAATCAACTTCTTCATTGTGTATCTATTGCCAGACCTTCCGTGAGAATGCTTCCAGAACGTCAGTGTCCCTAATTTCTCGTCTCAATCAACTGACCTGGGTCACTCGTCAGCGAATTATCTACGCTGCCGCAGACGAATGCCTCAGACTGTTCAGGCAACGTATTGCTAAGTACCCAGACTGGCGCCCTGCCCCACAAGGGTGGCCTGCAGTTCCTTGATATCCAGCATCGCGGGGCTGCTATCCAACCCGGCAGCCATGGCAGCCGCTGTCCCCGCCGCCTCCCCGGTGGCAAAACAAGCCGGGATCTCCTTAGTCGAGTGGTGCACTCGGTGGTCCACTGAAATGCACCGACCAGCCACCAACAGATTCGATACTTCACGGGGATAGAGACAACCGAAGGGGATATTGTAGAGCATGCCCGCCTTGGTCCAGTTCCCGGTGCGCGCAATGACCTGATCGTTGGGAGAATTGGCTTCATCACGAAGCAGCCGATAGGATCCGATCATACGGCGGGATTCCGTAATACCGAGTTGGCTGGCAATGTCTGTCAGGAACGCCCTTCTGAAGCCGGGAGTTTCGCGACGCATACGGGCCACCTCCTCCATCACCATGCGGCGGCACTCAATCTCCGCATAGCTCAGATCCTCCACATCCACTCCCGAGATCGGGCGATCGATCTTGTCCGCTGCACCCCAAGGCGCCAGCACCCGTCCCTCGCCGGGCGGCGCCTTGAAGAAGCCAACTCCAGCGCCACTGACATCGTCAACCCCGGCCATACGGAACCAGAGCCAGGGATACACCTTTTCAAGGTCAAACGGGACGCCCGCAGAAGCGAAGAGATCGCCGTCGCCGGTTGCATCCACCACCACTTTTGCCCGGATTGCCTCGCGTCCCGATTTAGATTCGATCGCCACCGCAGCAATACGATCGCCCTGCATCAGCGCGCGGGCACCCCAGGCATGAAACAGCAGTTTTGCACCCGACGAAAGCACCATCTCGTTGACCACAAATCGAAACTCCTCCGGGTCATACGCCACCGAGTAACGCACGACTGTAGGATTGCGCCCCCAGATCAGCCCCCAGCGGCGATAGTGATCAACGAGTTCCGGGTCCTCACTACCCCACTCTGCCGCTTTGGGATAGACAATGGACCCCCGGCCGTCCAGTCGCTCCACTAACTCCTGACAAAGCCCCGCGACCACCTGGTTGCCCTCACCGTCATCGAGGCTCAACAAAGTTATGATCAGTCCACCGCTGGCAAGACCACCCAATGCGCCATAACGTTCTACCAGAACTGTATCCGCACCATTTCGTGCGGCGGCGATGGCAGTGGCAATCCCCGCCGGCCCGCCGCCAACCACCAGCACGTCGCACTCGGCTCTGATGGGCAACGACCTCGACGGCTCCTCCATGCTCTCGGCTGATTTGTTCATCGCACTTGTTTCCCAATTCTTAACGAACGTGAAAAGATCTTACATCACACGACTTGTGTCCGGATACCTCAGGCGTCCCCGCCGTCATCACGTAACGGCTGTCTCCTCAGAGTCTTCCAGTGTATGATCTGCCGAACGCCTTATCGGTCACGACAACATCATGGCAACAGATGCAAAGAGTATGGGCATGCTGCGAGACTTGGCCAAGCAATACGCCGAGATTGCAGCCAAACCGGTTCAGGAGGAACGCCGGCAACTGTGGCGCGAGCACTTCAGTCTGAATAAGACGCGTGCGCCAATACTGGTCACCTGCGGCATGCACGATGCCTGGTGCCGCGAGACCTTTTCCCGTGAAAACATGGTCTGTGAGGACCCTTTTTGGAGGCGCTTTGAGCGTTGGTTACGCTTGCAGATCTTTCACGACTCGATTGGTGACGACTACATTTGCGAGCCATGGATACCCCAAGTCGCGGCATACAAATCGCAGCGCGGTGTTTTTGGTGAATCCTGGGGTGCCAGACCTGAGTTGGCTTTTGCCGGGGACACAACCGGGGCTTACAAACTGAGTCCACCCATTTGCTCCTGGGAAGACATGGCTAAGCTGACGGCACCGGATCACGAGATCGATGAGGACGCTACCAGCCGTAACTATGAACGCCTGGGAGACGAGATTGGGGACATCCTTGAAATCGACGTCAATCGTGGTCCGCTCCTGTCTAACTTCGGCGCAGACATTTCCACCACCGTTGCTGGCTTACGTGGTCTCGAACAGATCATGCTCGACATGTACGATGCTCCGGTTGAACTGCAGCAATTGTTGTCATTCCTTCGAGATGGCATCCTGGCAAACCAGGAGAAGGCCGAGGAGGCAGGCAACTTCTCACTGACATCTCACTACAATCAGGCCATGAGTTATGCGGAAGAACTGGAATCGCCCAAAGCGAACTCGGGCACACGACAGCGTGAGGAACTGTGGGGGTTCTTCGCCGCACAGGAATACACCGGAGTCTCGCCCGAGTTCCACGATGAGTTCCTGCTTAAATATCAGCTACCCATCATGGAGACCTACGGCCTGATTCACTATGGCTGCTGCGAGGACCTGACCCGCAAGATCGACATGCTGCGGAAGGTGCCGAACCTGCGCAGTATCGCGGTCACACCCAGCGCCGATGTGGCAGCGTGCGCCGAGCAGATAGGCAACGACTACGTGCTGTCGTGGCGCCCGAATCCCACCGATATGGTGTGTACGGATTGGGATCCGGAGCGGATGGAACGGATCATCCGGGCTGGTGTCAGGGCCTGCAGCAACAGCGTCTTCCACATCCACCTGAAGGATTCCCATACCTTGCAGGGCGAACCAGACCGCCTGCAGCGCTGGGCCAGTATGGTTCGCGACATAGTGGAAGCTGCATAAGCAATTGACTGTTAGATAATCATGCTGCTTCAGCAGGCTGGTATCGCGGGCCAATGGAGTTTCCGGGTCTATTCTCCCTGCAGAAAACTGACGCAGCCAGCCACCTGTTGTTCGCTAAGTCCGTGCAGAATCAGGGGCACGTTGGGCACAAACTCGTTCAGTAATGACAGATACTGCTGGTAATCCAACAGTCCGGTTCCTGCAGCAAGGTGCCCTGCCTCGCCATCGTGGTCAAGGTCCTTTGCATGAGCGAACGAGATATCTTCCCCCAGCAATTGGAACGCCTCATCGAGAATCTCTCGCATCTTAGGCAGTTCACCGGTGTGGAAGATGTTGGCAGCATCCATAACGACCTTGAGACGAGGCGACGCCACTTCATCCAGCAAGCGTCGGGCCTTGCGCGCCGAGTCAACCACGTTGGACACTTCAGGTTCAAAGGCGAGGGTTACGTTGTGCTCGTCAGCGATCTGCACCGCTTGCGTCATGCAGTCAATGAGATCGTTCCAGGCTTCCGGCGTATTATTGTCCGGATGTGACAACCACATGCTGCGAGGATTTCGTGATCCCGTGCACAGGGCAATAACCGATGTGCCGAGGGCCTCACACGCAGAGGCCACGACCCGAAGCCTTTCCAGTCCGTTCCGTCGTTTTTCTACATCAGGATCGATCATGTTGAAAAGACCATTGATCGCGACCATGGTTACGTTGTGCGAAGCCAGTTCTGTACGAATGCGATCGCACAAGTCAGCTTCGATCCCGTCAGCAATCCGAACACGACCGGCACTCGATAGATCGAACTGCATGCAGTGCATGCCATGACTGACCACTGCGTCCAGTTCCTCCTCGAGCGTTGGCCGGGAAAAGGTCCTGGACATAACTCCAATCTGCATCTTGCACACTCCTTATTTCAGTGCTGGCAGCGAATTCATGCTGACTCAGAATGACTGGTGTCCGATGGTCTCTGCACTCACTTCACGAGTCGTCATCACCGGGAATCGGGAATATTGAATTTCTTGCTCGCTTCCAGCACGATGCCGCCCACTTTCGCCTCCTGAACTTTAGCGCTGGCGTCATGCCGCGTGAAGGTTGCTCCCCAATTGCAGCCACCAGCATCCGGCGCATGCCATTTCACGGCGGCAAACTCGCATTCCTTCGCATCAATTCCTGCATTGCGGAGGTCGGTGTTAAGAATATCCAATAGTTCTTCTGCCGAAATAACCTCTTGGTCCATACTGCTGCGCCTTAGTGAATTGCTGCGATGGGGAAACCAGCGACAATAGCGTTTGGACGGGTGGCGCGTCAACGCCGGACTGTCTTTTTTTGAGGCAAAGGTGTCGTTAGCTGATACCTGGATCCAGGTAGAAAACATTGCCATCGGGATCCTTCATCAACGCCAGAATGCCCCCCCATGGCTGCTTTGTCGGTGGCATTTCACTTTCCACACCCTTGGCGATCAGGTCGGCGTAAACGGCATCGATATCATCGACTATGAATCCAATGCCGGTGTGCTTACCGACCAGAGCCGGATCATCCGCCTTGGCAACTGCGAAGCTGATGGGACCTGCTTGGAATGACGCATAGCCAAAGTCGTCAGCACGCATATCGAGCTGCAGCCCAAGTGTGTTGCTATAGAAGTCCACAGCTCGATCGAAATCGCGAACAAAGACGTTGACGTAACCTACGCTGATAGCTGACATCTGCATTCCACCCTATGGTTCCACCGTGACTTTAACATCCAGTCATGGGTTCTCCCGTCAGACGACAAAAGTTCAACCTAATCTCACCAATTCGGGCGAACCACGTCAAACAAGACTTCCGGCAGACTAAAGCCTGTAACCAAAGAGCGTGTTAAGATAACCGCCTCCGGAGAGGTGGCCGAGCGGCTGAAGGCGCTCCCCTGCTAAGGGAGTATAGGCTGAAACCTATCGAGGGTTCGAATCCCTCCCTCTCCGCCAAACTACACTCTACTAGCGTTCACTAAGATTCACGTAACTCTCCCAGTCACACCTAACTAGCTAATTTATGGGTACTTTTTATTTACTAAAGGGTACTAGCGTTCACTAAAGACCTTGTATAATGAACTCCTAGGCGGGTACAAAAGCGGGTACAAATTCCGTTTTGGAGGTTGTTATGGCAGGTCAAAGACTGTTGTCTGAGAAACAATGTAGACAAGCTAAACCTGCGTCGAAAATGTACTACTTGAGTGACGGTGGGGGACTTCGGCTTAGATGTCGATCTGATGGCGGTAAAACATGGATGTTTCGCTTTTATTTCAACAAGACTGAAAAGAGCGTAGGCATTGGTTCTTATCCCAAGGTTACGTTGAATATTGCTAGAACTGTAGCTTGTGAATACAAAGCACTAGTTTTAGCGGGTAAAAACCCGGCTGTTGAAAAGAAAGTACGTAATCGACAGTTAGTGGCGGAAGAGAATCTAACCTTCGGCTCGGTTGCGCGCGAATGGATCGCTCATAATAAACCCGATTGGAGTGGTAATCACCTTGAGAGAAACGAAGGATTGATTAGACGTTATTTGCTACCTGATTTGGGTCGTTTACCGATTCAAAGTATAGAAGAAAGTTACTTATTTTCAGTGTTGAAACCAGTTTATGACAAAGGCTTAAAAGAGTCTGCACGACGTACCCGAGCAATAGCTGCTCAAATTTTCACTCACGGTAAAGATACACATCGCTGTACGAATAATCCCGCTAGAGATATGGCTGGGAATTCCTACTTCAAAAAACCAGTTACTCAACACTTTGCGGCAATTGCACAGGCAGATGTTCCACTGTTAATGGCAGATTTGAGGAAGACTGGAGACGAGCAACGCCTTAAACCTCAGACTTTGTGCGCCTTGCTCTTGGTGATATATACGGGCCATCGTGATCATGCTGTTAGAGGAGCCAAATGGAAGGAATTCGACTTGGTTAACGAGGTATGGGAAGTACCTGCAGAGAGGATGAAAAATCGCAAGAAACATAAAGTCCCACTACCAAGACAGGCTATTGAAGCATTAGATGCGATCAGGCCGATAACATTTCGAGACCCCGATAGTTTCGTATTTGCTTCTAAGACTAAGGAGGGCTATCTGTCGGAGAATACGCTTAGGCTAGCGTTACACAGACTTGGTTACAGGGTTACGGTGCATGGGTTCAGAACAGTGATCACCACCGTGTTAAATGAGCATGGTTATAACGCTGACGCTGTTGAGCGGCAGTTAGCTCACGAGGAAAGAGACGCGGTGCGCAGGGCTTATCTTCGGTCTGAGTTCAATGAACTAAGAAAACCCATGATGCAATGGTTTGCAGATTGGTGTGAGCAAGAGGCTGGTAGTGGTGAAAGGAACCAAGTGATCGCCCTTCAAGGAAGAAGGTGAAAATGCCCCTAAACTTGTCTCAAGAACACATACCCCAAGATGCGATAGTTGCTTTTTTGTGCCAACAGTTGTACCCGAAAGAGCAAGACCCTATAAGGAAGAAACGCGTCAGAGCGCGTATTAATGATGCAAGAAAACGGGGGGAACTTAGTAAGGCAACGATTCGTAAAGGAAAGCACTATGTTCATGGTAGAACATTTTTCGAATGGGCCTTTTCCAAGAAAGGCTGGGAAGTGCTTGATACCATCCCTGACATACCAAGAAATGCAACTGTTAAAGCTATAGGAGTAGAAGCCAGAGTTGAAACAGGGCGGGCTTTTGCATTCGGTTTTCCGGTTGATATGGATGAATTAATAGAGGCGTACAAGGATAAACAAGAGATGGAAAGGGAAATTAAAAAGTTAAGGGAAAAGTTACAAAAGAAGGAAGATAGATCAAAACGTGCAACTGAGGATGGGAAGTTAGGGGGTCGCTCAATAACCCACTCCGAATAGATTTCTAAGGAGCCTGTAAATGATTCTGTGTAACTGCCAGTTTTAAACATAGTCTTGCAAACGATCTTCAAACTCTATCATAAAGTGATTCAAAGCTGGCTTCCAATCCCTGATTGGCATTGTCCATTTCTTTGATGCATCCTGGATCGCAAGATAGATGACCTTCCTTGCCGAATCATCTGTAGGAAACAGTTTACGTTTTTTCAACACTTTGCGGATGACGCTATTGAGTGACTCAATGGCATTGGTAGTATAGATCACCTTGCGGATATCAGTCGGGTAATTGAAAAGCGTATTGACATTCTCCCAGTTTGAAAGCCAGGACTTACTGATTTGGGGATATTTGTCATCCCAGCATTCGGAAAACTGCTGCAGGGACAAACGCCCTTCTTCCTCAGTCGCAGAGTGGTAAATTTTCTTAAGGTCCTGGGTGACAGCCTTGTAATCCTTCCAGACAACGTATTTTATTGAGTTGCGCACCATGTGAACGATGCACAACTGGATCTGTGTGTCCGGGTAGACACTGCTGATAGCATCAGGGAAACCCTTGAGGCCGTCGACACAGGCAATAAGGATGTCTTTCACACCTCGATTCTGGAGCTCTGTGAGCACGTTGAGCCAGAACTTTGCACCCTCATTTTCTGATAGCCACATGCCCAACAATTCCTTGTGGCCAGCCATATTCACACCGAGGGCAAGATAGACCGCTTTGTTGATGACGCGCTTGTCCTGACGAATCTTGATAACAATACAGTCGAGATAAACGATCGGATAAACGGTATCAAGTGGGCGGGCTTGCCACTCTGTGACTTTATCGATAACAGCATCTGTTACCCTGGAAACCAGGGTCGCGGAAACGTCGGCATCATACATTTCTTTGAATGTTGCTGAGATTTCCCGGGTGGTCATACCTTTGGCATACAAGCTTAAAACCTTGTCATCCATGGAGGTAAAACGGGTCTGATGCTTCTTCACCAATCGGGGTTCAAAACCGCCCTGCCGATCTCGAGGGGTATCAAGCTCAAATTGACCATCTTCTGTCTGCAGGGTCTTGCTGGTGTAGCCATTGCGGCTATTTGCAGAAGTGCTGATCTCGTGCTTTTCGTAGCCAAGATGATCGTCTAATTCAGCGTTAAGTGCTGCCTCAACGGTCAACTTGGTTAACATCTGTCGAAATTCTGTGAGATCTTTTTCAGATTTCAGCGATTCTGCGGTCTTCCGAGCAAAAGCTTCTAGTTCTTCTTTATTCATAGTCTACCTATCCTTACCCATTGCTGGGGTTAATGATAGGCAGTTACACAGATTTAGTTACAGTCTCAAGAGCAACGCATAGTCATTCGAAAAGTTCCAAACGGCAGATACTCTACAGGTGAACGCATTGGCCTTTACTATCTTTCATCTACAGAAACGGGGTCTGGCCCTTCTTACTCCAGGAACTATCAAGTAGTTGATCACGTTAACAGCAGAAGATCGGCGTTTACATTCAGATCTACAGGTTGAAGTTTACAAAAGCTTTCCTTTCTTCCGCACATTTCACCTTCATCGCCCTCCAACTAGGTCGGCACCATGACCAAGAGCCAGGCATCGCCTACGACAGACCCCTTGTGGGAGTACAATGCCATGACGACGTTAGCACCGCTGAAATGATCACCGAGGCGATACTACACCCCGGTTTCTCATTTGTGCAGGTCCTCAGCGCCTGTGTGACCTATCGGCCGGAACAAAAGGAGTGGCGCAATTCGGACTGCCTACCGGAAAGTACGCGTACGTGGAGGCATAGATTTTCCGCTTGTCGGTGTCGCTATGGCAATCCGTGGCAGTGGGGCTCATCTTGATGATGTTCGGATCGCACTGACCGGCACCAATTTCTCAACCAGTGTCCTGGGAATCCAGAGCTACTGGCTGACACCGCCTCGAACTTACGGACTCGAAATCACTTACGAGCTCTAAGTTCCTCCGCTCCCCCGGTTCCCACCTTGTGTGGGCCGGGGGAACTTTAATTCGCGTTCAGTAATTTGTCAGCGCTACGTGCCGTCAACGCATGGGCAGTAAATGTCGGATTGACACCACCGCTGGTCGGAAAGAGCGAGGGCCCACAGATGACTAGATTCGGTATCCCGTGCACCTGACCAAAACTGTTGGTGACCGAAGTCTTCTCGTTATCACCCATAATTGTCCCGCCCATGATATGCATGGGACCGGGTCCGCCTGACCAGACCTCCACGGCGCCAGCGGCCTCAAAAACCCGTCTGCCCTCATTGATCGCTGCATCAAACAGCGCCCGGGTTTCTGCGCTGGCTGAATGGGCACAGTGCGCCAGGGGCATGCCGAATTGATCTTTCAGTTCAGAAAGCATTACCCGATTTTCTACCAGCGGAAGATCCTCAATCACACCGGTCATCATGCCGAAGTGCTTTGCCGAACGCTGCATGAACTCTTCCAATGCCTGCCCGAAGAGATCGGCCCTGCTGGGTGCAATCCCCAGAAGGTCCGTTGGTTTCATGGCCTGTGCAATCATCCACTGATAGCTGCCGAAGGCACCCTGATCCCTGAAAGCCTGCTTGTCATCATAGTGCTGCTGATTCAGCAGTTGGCCACCGGTCGCTCCCAGATGAGGCGTTGTTTTCTGCTCGAACAGCCCGAAGACCGGTGCCGCCACATGAGTCATGAGGTATCTGCCAACCTGATCATGGCGATTGCCAAGGCCATACGGGTGTTCATCGCTGGCTGATGCCAGCAGGATTCTTGCGTTCTGCACGGTAAATGCTGCCAGCACAACGACGTCCGCATGGACTGTGCGGACCATCGACGGGTCATTAGTATCCACGACTTCCACTGCGGTTGCCCTGCCGTTTTTTACAAGCATCCTGCGCACCGTGGCATTCGCTCTGAGAGAGGCCCCAGCAGCAATTGCTATGGGTAGATGAATCGTCAACGGATTGGCGAGCGCCCCGATCGGACAACCCGCGTCGCACCAGCCATCCCAGATGCACGCCGTCCTGCCTTTGTAGGGGCTCGACGTCACCGCCAGTGGCAGGGCCGAGGTCTGCATATCAAGCTGGTGAAAGCCTTCTGCAATCGCTGCACCCTGGGCAAATACCGGTACCGGTGCCATGGGGTAGTCATCTCCTGCAGGTCGCCAGACCTCGCCCCTTGCATCACCGCTGATACCACATTCTGCCTGCACCTTGTCATACCAGGGACGAAGATCGTCATAGCTGATCGGCCAGTCGAGGCCCAGCCCCTCATCCGAGTGAACCGTGAAATCGTTCTCGTGAAACCTCGGCCAGACTGCAAAATGATGCATGGCCGAACCACCGACACCATAGCCGGAATTGAAAACCTGACCGACCGGATGATCTCCCGACTCTTCGACGGGCGGACCACTCCATTTCAACCGCCGTGACCATATCGGTGAGCTGACCAGCGATGAAAGATTCCGCTCGGGCCCCGCTTCAAGTATCAACACCTCTTTCCCAGCTTCCGCAAGGCGCGCTGCCATATGACTACCGGTCGCACCGGAGCCAACAACAATCACATCAGCTCGCTCTTCTAGCTTCATGGGTTACCCCATGGTGTCGGCGGTTCGATGTGGGCCATGTAAGGAACACCCAGATGATCGAACCCCTCTTTGGTACCGTACTTCACGTCACAGGCATCGTTTCGAATAACAAAGAAGAAAAAACCCTGTGGCGGGCCGGACCAGTCTTCAATCTCGCCCTTCATAAGCGCTCTAACAAGCTGCGCTGCTGATTCCGGGTACAGTTCCGCCAGGGACTTTGCAAACTTTTGAATAGACCAGGCGTCGAGGGACGCGAGAGCCTTACGATAAAAATCATCAAAAGGTGGATTTACTCCAAGGTATCTGACCATCAGCATGCTGTCGCCAGCCGGCGCAACCAGCTGGGCGTCAATATAAAGCCCGAGCCCCGCATCGCCTGCCCCGGGAACGAGCGCATTTCCCAGAACAGTCAGTCCTTGAATTTCCTGTTTGGTCAGCGCCCGAGGAGTCAACCCAAGGTCATGCGCCTGTCCCGGTGTCATATGTACATGACAACCGGAGACAGCAAAGATGCAGGTCCCTAGGAACCCTCTACGTGACAGAGGCATACAATGCTGGTGAACATACTGGAAAGTGACACCATAGCAGCTTGGCGGCTGATAGAAAACCTCGTTCCTGTAACTTTTATATGTTTTTCTAATGTTGTTTTAAACGTAATATTTATATATAGTTTTACCAATAAAAATGAAGAAAAACTATATGCTCCGGAACGTCTTGGGCTCTCTTGTGGGCAAGAATCACCTTAAATTAATCATTAGATTACCGAGGAGATTCCCAAATGAGCAAAACATCCGACAACTTGTCTATTGGAGCCAGCACATTGCAAAGCCTGGATAAACACTGGCACCTGGCCACGGAGGACTACCAGGTCGGGATCACGGAAATGGAGTTCGCCATCATCCGGGTTTCTGCAGCTTTTGAACGCTGGCAGTCAGATTGCCTGGCCTGCTGCCATGGTACGCCCTTCTCCGGTTCGGACAATGCTATTCTGCATGTGATCCGGATGCATGATCGACCAAAGGGTATCTCGGAAATTGGCCGATTGCTGAATCGAGACGATCAGTCCAACCTGCAGTACGGTGTCAGAAAACTGCTCAAAGTCGGGCTGATCGAAAAGTCAAAAAGTGGTACAAGCAAAAAGGATGTGACCTACCAGGTTACCGACCTGGGCAGTGACGTAACCGACAGATACACGGTGTTCCGGGAAGAGCTCCTGATTTCACTGACCCGATCCATCGCCGAGGTTCATGATCTGGAAGCCATCACGCGGATACTCCGCCTGATGACGGGACTCTATGACCAGGCATCCTGTGTCGCGGTCACACACAAGGTGCCATCAACCGCGTGACAGTATCGGCCTACGGAATCATCGTATTTGGACTCTACCTGCTGGTAATCATCGCCCTTGGCCTGATCGCAGCACGGCAGCAGAACACGACTGAGGATTTCTGGGTCGCAGGCAGACGATTTGGTGTTGGCGTCATGATCATGGCCAACATGGCGGCGATCATGCACGGCGGTTCCATACTTTCCGGCGTCGCCTTTGCCGGTCGGTTCGGTGGGATCGCCATACTGCCGTACATCTCCTTCGCTCTGGGTGTTGCCTGTATTTACTTCTTCTTTGCCAGGAAACTGCGTCGCTCCGGCGGCTTCACCCTGCCGGATTATATGGGCGACCGCTTTAACAGCAATCTGCTGCGTGGCTGGAGCGCACTTGTCGTTGCCGTCTCATGCATTGTTTACCTCATTGCCCAGATTCGCGGCATGGCCTTCATCCTGGAAAGGCTCCTGGAGATTCCGTTTTTCTGGGGGCTGGTTCTGGGCACGGTACTGTTCGTGGCCTATGTGGCGCTCGGCGGGCTGCTGGCGGTGGTCTGGACCAACATCGCCCAGTTTCTCTTTATGTGGGCTGGTCTCATCATCATCATGCCGGCCGTCTATGAAGCTGTCGGAGGCTGGACTGCCGTAATGACACAGGTCGAAGCGGTGGCTCCCGGCTGGACCAACGTGACCGGTACGGAATGGTCAGTCGGCTACCTGTTCTCCTGGTACCTGGTGTGGCTGATCGCCTATGCGACACGCCTCGAGCTGATTACAAAAATGTATGCCGCGAAAAGCCCGTCCGTCGCAGCACGATCCCTGCCCTGGTCTATTCTGCTGGTGATGGTATTCCTGCTGTACGGCAATATCTATCTTGGCGGCGCCGCCAGACTGCTGGTCTGGGATGACATCACGTCACCGGACCAGGCGTTCCCCCTCATGATCGTGCAATTGCTGGGCCCTGGCCTGGCTGCACTGGCACTGACGGGGATCGCCAGTGCCGCCATGTCAACCACAGATTCACTGCTGCTGATGTCCGGTTCTGCAGTCGCCCATGATCTGATCAGGCGCTGCTTTCATGAGCCGAGAGGGATAAAGAAGGATGAAACCTATTACCTTCGCGTTTCACGGTACACGATTATCGCCGTCGGCGTGCTGGCCTTTATCTGTTCCATCCCTGACCTGGGCATGATCCTGAGGATCGTGTCATTCGCGATTGCGATCGTCGGTTCTGCATTCTTCCTGCCGCTGCTGATCGGGCTGACTTCCAGGAAGCTTGGTACTGTCCCGACACTGGCATCGAGCATTTCAGGCGTCGTGTTCGCCAGTATCTGGATCGGTGGGACGCTCACCGGCATGAGCTGGGCGGCAAGCCTGCACCCGATCATTCCCGGACTCTGCGCGGCAGCGGTTGCAATGATCGCCACCCTGCCTTTCAATCAGACACCACCGGACGCCAGTATAGGGAAGTTTTTTACGAGGGCTCTGCCATGATCGGCCTGCCTCTAACCAGCGTTGCAGTACTCCTGGTTGCCCCGCTTGTGGTTGTGGCAGTCATGCTGATCCACGCCGAGTGGTTTGCCGAAGACGACAGTGACGAATAACGAAAAGGAAAATCTGATGACAACAATGTGCTTGACTCGAATCACGATACCCCTGATCAGCACTCTCGTGCTGGGCGCCTGTACAACCCCCTCGGAGCAGCCTGCTCCATCGACGGAGCAGGCGGTAACCAGCGCTTCAAGCGCGCTGGTCGCCACTGGTCCCTGGGACGAGGGCGATCAGATGGGCATGGGTAATACACAGGGTCCAGGAACCTGGATGCGCTGCGGACACTACCTGACACAACCGGGTGCGAAAGTATATGAACTATCACACCTCAGATCAGCGTCAATGTCCCAGTCCCCCTTCGGGCCGCCCCTGAATTATGTCTATCGGCCTACCGCCAGCATGCCGGGCACTAAACACGCATTCAATGGTGAAGAACTGATGGGCGGCGAACCCGGCGCACAGGGTACCCAGATGGATGCACTCGGGCACTTCGGCTTCTTTGAAGAGCCGTGGACCGATGGTGATATTCCTGTCGACAAGGCGAAATACTACAGCGGCTACACCCAGGCAGACGTGAAGCCGACTCCTGACTCTCCGCTATTAAAGCTGGGCATGGAGCAGGCACCACCGATTGTTACAACCGCTGTTTTACTGGATGCCAGAACTCATCTCGGCGGTGGCGAGATCCTCAAACCCGGCGTTACCGTAACAAAAACTGACATTGATTCCATGATTGAAGCCCAGGGTCTCGGCTGGCGCGGCATCCGGGCTGGCGACGTGGTCTATATCTATACCGGCTGGAGTGACAACTGGAACAAAGATGGCTACTACACGATGGGCCCGGGTCTGGCCTACGACGCAGCACAGTATCTCGCCGAAAGGAAAGTGGTTCTGATTGCACTGGACAATCCTTTTACAGATCCCGTGAATGAAGGTCAGCTGATGGGCAAGGCTGGCCCGGCTGAGGGTGCACCTCCGGGTCTTCCGTTCTCGATTCACCATGAAAACCTGACGCAGTCCGGGATTCACAATATCCAGAATGCGAAGCTGGATGAACTGGCAAAAGACAAGGTGTGGCTTTCCTGCACCATAGTGCTGCCGCTGCGTTCAGCCGGTGCTTCAGGGTCTCCTGTTCGACCGGTTGCTATTGGCGCACCACGTCAGTAATCAGCAACCGGGTGAGTTAAGCTGTACCTGAAATAATTCGATGCGGGTGACTGAAGACTGTTGCCCGCTCATCTCGAACGAAACCACCCAGCGTTATGTTGAACCTGTCAGCTATCTGAACGGCGAGAGAGGTCGGTGCACTGACTGCCAGCACGACTTCCAGACCGGCACGGACAGCCTTCACGACCATCTCCAGGCTGAGCCTGCTGGAAAGAACGGCAACACACCCTCTGACATCGCCTCGACGCAGCATGCCCATACCGATTGCCTTGTCAAGCGCATTGTGTCGACCCAGGTCTTCTGCCATCGAAACAAGCTCACCTGATGGGTTAAAAATGGCAGCAGCGTGCGAGCCACCCGTGGCACTAAAGATCGCCTGGCGTTCCTGCATCGCGCTCATCAACTCCTGAATGGCGGCGTGTTCGATCTTGACGGTATCAGGCACCGGATTGAGCCCGAGAACATTATCTTCGACCATTTCAACCGGCCCACAGATTCCGCAGGAGCTGTTGATGACCACGTTGCGCCGCAATACATTGACCTGGTCCGGTTGCTTCAGCTGCATTCTGATCGCACCCGGAACATCCTCGCAGGCAGCAACACTGTGCAGATCATCCAGCGATCTGATGATGCCTTCTGAATGGGCGAAACCGATGGCAAGAGCCAGTGCTTCGGGTCTTTCGATTTCTCCGATCACACCGTCATCCGGCAGGAATCCCATGGGCACTCCGGTTTCGCCCGTCGGTGTCCACATCAGACTGTATCGACCGATGTCCTCGACCTCAATGACCAGCGCATCTTCTTCAACGACTGTACAGTCGAAAATCTCTGCATGACTTCGGGTGTCGGCAAGAAAAGTCGCAGTGACGTCCTTGACACCGAAAATCGGGCGACAGCTCATGACTGATTAACGCAGCGGGCTGAAAGGGTTCATACTCATGATAGGTTCAAATACACCGATCTTGAATATGAGGATACGCCAGGCGAGGAAGCCAGCCAGTATGGCCCCTGCAATTATCGCCCGCATGATCACTACATCTCCGCCGAACCACAGCAGAATTGCCGGAATAACAATGCCAATAGCGATCACCAGCAACCAGAACCACTTGGCATAGAGTGTCTGCAGTAACAGTTCTGCTGAGGTGCGAGCACCGGGAGATCCATTCCATGCTGCATGCAGCAGCATCCAGTGCATAATGGCCAATGGAAGCAGCAGCAACAACTGTGCCCGTGCAAGCAGGGTCAGTCCTTCTGATTCAATCAGCATCGCAAGCGCAACGCCGGTACTGGCGGAATAAAGAAAACTTGCCAGTGGCAGGATGGCTGAGTTCCAGATAGCGATGGCGCTGGAGTGCGACATGGCGAACCCCTGGTAAGTCATCGTGACTACCGCGAACACCAGAGTAGCCGCCTTCAGAAGCAGCACAATGAAACCATCGCTGGCAATACCGATCTGCTCACCAAACATCAGGCAACCGAGCAGCAGCACGGCTGAACCAACCATGGCAGACAGCCCCAGCAAGCCGCGGCTGATCCAGGATCGGTCCGGCCTGATGGCGGCGCGCCAGGAACGTGCCGGGACACCCATGTGGGCCAGATGGAAAAAAGGTTTGCCGGTAACAACAGGTATAAGACCGATGATGATGCCGGGCATGCTATTCATCAGCACACTGACAAATACAAGCCCCGCACCCATTTCGGCACAGAAAAACGCATAGGCCATGGAGTTGTCCCAGTGCCGTTGAAATCGATAACCGACTCGCAGGGAATCTCCGCTGAATACTTTATCTTCAATTGCCACGACTGAACTCCTAGTCCACGTAGAACACTTTTGGTTTGGTGTTTTTCTCGGGCAGGGGCGGCCTGCCCTTGCGTTCCCGAATCAACTTGCTCGGTGCACTGTCAGGATCATCCAGGTCACCAAAGATTCGAGCATTGGTAGGACATGTGACCACACAGGCAGGGTCAAGCCCCGCATCGACCCGCTGACTGCAGAAATCGCACTTGGTTACGGTGCCCGGGGTGTACCGGCCATAACCCTGCTCTTCAAACGGTGTCAGCTCACCAGTTCCAAAAAGCCCCTTGGCGAAGTCCTTCGCTTCCATCTGGGTGCGCTGATCGTAGGGACAGGCAACCGCGCAGGTCGAACATCCAATACACTTTGCATCGTCGACCATGACGATGCCGTCTTCCCGGGTGTAGGTAGCCCCGCTGGGGCAGACCTTTTCACAGGGTGCGTCTTCGCAGTGGTTACAGATGGTTGGGATGTAAGCGCGGTTGGCGGCCGGATAGACACCGTACTCTTCGCTCAGTGTCTTCGTGAAAAAGACGCCGTCCGGCAGAGAATTTTCCTGCTTGCAACCGATCACGCAGGCGTTGCAGCCAATACAAGCCTTGAGGTCAAAGACCATTCCCAGCCTAGCCATCAATGCTGCCCTCCCTTGCCCTTTTTGTTCTCCAGCTCTTCGATAAGGTCGTAGATGGTCCTGCCTTCCTTGAGCAAGTCAGGCCAGTCATCGAGTTCAGTCAGCTTGACCTTGCACACCGTCTCCGGCTGCGCACTCGCGGCATCGGTGTTTCTCAAATCATAGGGCAGCATATCGTTGAAGTGGCCACCCGCCGGCAGCACGCCGCTTTCCTTCGACTTGAGTCGGGACAGGGCATTGGAAACACCCAGTGTTTCCGGGTGCATGCCCTCGGAAACATTAATGCGCCCGTACAGTTCGCCGTAGGGGGACTCCACCTTGACGATACTGCCCTTTTCCAGACCCTGGGCTTCTGCTGTTTTCGGATTCAGCAGCAGCCCGGTGTGGACAGGGTCCCGATAGACAATGTCCTTGATCCAGGGGTTGCTGAGACTTTCGCCAAAGTTCAGCTGGATATCCTTGAATGTAATGGCGTAAAGATCATATTCAGCCGGTTCCTGGTGGACAGGGTCCAGCACCGGTGTCGGCAGCGGTTGATAGTCATCCCACTCCCATTCATCGCGAAAAGGTACGTTGTGCTCTTCCATCTGCTGACGCAGCTTGTCTCTTTCGCTGATGTAGTCTTCGATATAGAAATGAAGCCTTGAACCGTCCCAGGGCCGGTACCACTTGTCCAGGCGCTTTTCTGTGACGGAATGCCCACGCTCCATGTACCATTCAATATCTTCACCATTCCACAGAAGCCCCTTGCGTCGGGCGATTTCCCTGTCTGAATGCTTCTGGTCAAGCTCGAGCATCAGTTCCGGATGTCCTTCAAAGCCGAGTGTTTTGTTGATGACATCGTTATAGGCTTCCAGGATCCCGAGACGCTCCGACAACTCGTAGAAAATCTCCTCTTCGCTCTTGGTGTCATGGAGCGGCTCCACCACCGGTTGCCTGAAGCATTGCCCCTCGGTGTGCGGTGGCTCGATCATGGTGCAGTTCCAGCTCTCCAGCACATCATTGGACGCCAGGATGATATCCGCCCAGTCCGTCATCTCCGTCGGGATCACATCGACGCATACGATGAAACGCATGCTGCGCAGGAAATCGAACCACTTGTTGCGCGGCCCCTGAATGGCCCAGACCGGGTTTGAATGGCAGTTGACGATGACATCCGGCCTGAACTCCATACCGAACTTCTCCGGGTTCTCCCAGACCAGCAGGTTCAGGTGGGGCGGATGAACGCCAAGGGGAAAGTAGTCCATCATGTGAAAGGTGCTGGGCGGCCAGTTGAATCCCGGAATGGGACCCAGCTGGTGCGGCGTGGTCTGCAACATGCCGCTCTCGCCTGGCTGGCAATGGTTGATATCGACTTCCTTGGTGTCCAGGACCACACCCATGTGCCCACCGGGTGTATCGATATTGCCGATCAGCATGTTGACGAGCTTGAAACTGTGATTCGTCTGAACACCGTTCTTGTGGCCCTGGGCACCTCGATAATAGTTATAGGCGGCAGGACGGAGCGGCAGCGTTCTGCCGTCTTCAACCTTCATGGAAGCGCCAATCTGGGCAGCCTCGGCAAACTCCCGCGCTATGCGACGAATAGTGTCGGCCGGGACCGTCGTGATCTTCTCCATGTCTTCCGGAGAACATTCATCAAGCGTGTCCTTATAGATCTGGAAGGCGGGCCGACAGGGCTTGCCACCCACCTCATAAGCACCTTCCAGTGCCATCCTGCCGACAGTTTCATCGTTCCAGAGCTTGGCGCAGTCTGCTTCTTCATCCCAGACATAGCATTGGCGATTTTCGTCGCGGATGAAATAACCATCTTCACCCACCAGGTATGGCGCGTTTGTATCGTTTCGAAGGAAATCGTAATCACAGAGCCCCTCGTTGATGAGCACATGTGACATGCCCATTGCGAAGTGCCTGTCCGTTGCGGGTCGAATCGGTATCCACTCCTCGGCTTTTGCAGACCCGATTGACAGTCTCGGCTCGACAGATACAACCCGCATGTTTCTCTCGATGCGTGCCTTCGCAACCCAGTTGCTCTGCGCCGCTGCGTGAAGGTGGGAAGAAAACCCGTCACCGGTACCGTTGTTGATCCAGTAATTGCAGTACTTGGCGTCATTGGCACATCCGAAGGCCGAATGAATCATGCCATTGATCGGGTGATAAGCGCCGCCGCACATGGTGCCGCCGGACTGGTAGAAGTTGAAATTGCCGAAGGACAGGGGCCAGGACCAGATGTTGAATTTCTGGAAATCCTCGAGAGAAGGCAGGATCTTGCGCGGATCCTCATCGAGGGACTTCTTGATTTCCCGTGCTGTTATTTCAAATGCCTCTTCCCAGGAAATCGGCTCCCACTTCGGGTCGACACCACAGCCCTTTTCAGGGTTGGTTCGCTTCATGGGTTGCTTAAAACGGTGTGGATCGTAATGCCGCATGATCGCCGAGTTGCCCTTGGGACAGAGCTTGCCATTGTTCGACGGGTTGGTCGGATTGCCTTCGATCTTGTTGATAACCCCATCATCGGTGACGTGAATCAGATTGCCACAGGAGTGCAGGCACATTTTGCAGCTGGACGGTACCCATCGCCCGCCCTTGAGCGAGTTGGTGACAGAAGAGGAGCTGGTCATGGTATCCCTCAGCGATTGATTGTAATTATTAATTTAATGCTTAATTTTATGCTTGTTTATACTTGTAATATTTTCTATTGTCTAGGGCGTTAAAACAAAATCGCGGAAAGCAGGACGACAATGGACAAACTGCGGCTCCAGGGTATACACAACATCATCGCCGTCGCCTCCGGTAAGGGCGGGGTCGGCAAATCGACGATTTCGGCGAATCTTGCCGCAGCGCTGGCGCGGGACGGTGCAAAGGTCGGCCTGCTGGATGCTGATGTATACGGCCACAGCGCAGGACTATGGCACGACTTTCCTTGGTCGACTTCCGCTGACCATGGCGCTGAGGGAAGCATCTGACGCAGGCATGCCCATCGTCCCGGGTGACAATCAGGAGGACATTACCCGGGTCTTTGACAATCTGGTCAGCGAGGTTTCAGCATTTTCTGGAAACCAGGTTCAACCAATCCCGTAAATCAACATCGTCAACTGAGTAGCGCAGGCCCTCTACTTTTGCCGGATTCAGCGGGCATTGTTCAAAAATAGTAATTAAATCGCAAAACAATAATTAATTTAAGCTTCAAATTAACTATTAAAAAATTGATATAAGTCAATAAGGTTGTAGTTGGACAGGAGCAAGCTTCTTGATTTAGACGGCATGTTAAATGTCCGCGGGACAAGTTATTGAGGGGGGAGACTTAATGAGAGAAATCATCAAAACTTCAAGATTCCTGAATAAAATCAGGTTTCTGACATTTTATATTGCTGCCGGGCTCGGCACGTCCTTTGTTCACGCGGAGTTACTCGAGGAGATCGTGGTCACCGCCCAGAAACGTGGACAGAACCTGCAGGACGTTGGCATCGCCGTCACCGCCTATACCGGTGAGCAACTCAAGGAACTGGGTATCAGCCGAAGTGTCGATGTCACGAATATCACCCCGGGCGTGCATACAGGCGGTGCAATGGCCGGGCAGAACACCCAGTTTACAGTTCGGGGGGTCACTCAGATTGATTTCAACGACATTGTTGAATCACCCAACGCGGTCTACCTGGACGAAGGCTACATGGCCATCGCAAACGCCCAGTCTTTCGCGCTGTTTGACATCGACCGCGTTGAAATCCTGAAAGGACCACAAGGCACCCTGTTTGGTCGCAACGCGACAGGCGGGCTGGTTCACTTTGTTTCAAACAGGCCCAACTACGAAGAGGTTGAAGGATATGTAGATATCAGTGCCGGCCAGTTCGATGTGCCAACTGATGCCAACCTGTACACCGTCGAAGCAGCGATCAACACACCAATTGGTGAGAAAGCGGCAGCTCGACTGGCTGTTCGCTATAACCGCCAGGACGCCCTCCTCGAGAATAACTTCCCGCAAGGAATGTTCAACCCGGGTCCCGGTGCGGGCGAGGGTGCTGATCTCGGCGATGACGATACGCAGTCTGCGCGCCTGACCCTGGCATTTCAGCCCAACGACATGACCGAGATCACCATTTCAGGGCACTATTCAACTTCTGAGGTCAGTACAGGACCCTACCAGTCCAAGCCCACCATCGCTGAAATCGGCTTGAACCCGAGCGGTCAACCCGAGGTAATCAATGTACTCGACAGCGTGCCAACCGAAACGCGCTGGGCAATTGTTCCCGCCGGTCACAACGAGGCATTCGGCCTGGTTGCCGACCCTTTTACTGGTGCTGATTTTCTGCTGCCCTCGGTCGCAATGGATCAGTTTTTCGGTGGTCCAAACGGCGGTCGCATCACACCGGGAGGCGATTTTTTCGGCTACCTGGATCCCGATGGAGACGACTTCACCTTTTCCAGTGACTTCGCCTTCAAGGATCAGGGCTCCATGGATACCTCGGGGTTACACCTGGACATAGATATGGAGTTGTCCAGCGGCATCAACTTCAAAGCAATCACCGATTTCAAGAAATATGAAAAACTGCTGTTTATCGATGTCGACGCAGCACCGGCGAACCAGCTGGCCAACTATGCGGGTGTCGATGCAACCAGCTTTACGCAGGAATTCCGCTGGTCTGGCACTAATGAAAACAGCCGCTGGGTTGCCGGTCTTTTCTATCTGAATATTGATAATGAATCAGACAATGGCCTGAAAGCGCCCAACCCCTACAGCATTGCGTCGTTCCCACTGGACCCAGACAATGGCGACTTTGCAGCGATCGACGTCGGCACCATCGCCGAGATGGAAACAAACTCGTACAGCGCTTTTGGTCAGTATGAGTACGACCTGTCTGACGAGCTGACCCTGATTGCAGGCTTTCGGGTTATCCAGGAGGAAAAAGATTTCGAGATGACAATCGGTATCATGCCATCCCTCGGTATTTCGACGATCAACGTCCCGCAAAACTATATTGTCGGCCCTATTCCGTTTGAAGACGACAGCTCCGATACACTGTGGGCCGGCAAGGTCCAGCTGGACTGGAAGCCCAACGACGAGACACTGGTCTATGCGGGCATTAACCGCGGAGTCAAGGCCGGCAGCTATAACGCACCACTTATGGGCGGTTATTTCGGCGGTGGTGGAGATGCCGGTGTACCGTACGACGAAGAAATCCTGCTTTCCTATGAAGCTGGCTTCAAGACCGAGTTCCACGAAGGTCGCACCCGACTCAACGGTACCGCCTACTATTACGATTACGAGGATTACCAAGCATTCCTGTTTGTCGGCGTCGGTGGTGTTGTTCTCAATGCCGATGCGAAAAACTACGGATTTGAACTGGAGCTGATCACCTCGCCGGTTGAAGGGCTGGATCTTCTGATCAGCGGTGCATGGCTGGATGCGACGGTTAAAGATGTACCTCTATCTAGCCTGTCTCAGTTGCCGCCGAACGACGTGAACCCGACCTATGCTCCCGAGTTCCAGGCGACCGCGCTGATCCGGTACGAGTGGGCTGTGGGCAACGGCACTATGTCTATCCAGGCAGACGCCAGTTATTCAGATGAGTCCTACTATAATCTTCGTAACTTCGATGCCGACAAGTTTGATGACTACACACTCGTCAATGCGCGAATTGGCTGGACTAACGCCGAGGGCAACGTGAAGCTCGCTCTCGAGATGCGCAACATCAGCGACGAGCGTGCCGGTGATATGGGATACGATCTGGCAACCCTGTGTGGTTGTAACGAGGTATCTTACAAGGCACCGCGTTACGTCGGTCTCCAGACCAGGTATAGCTTCTAAGCTCTAACTGAACCACGGATAGGAAGTATTAACGCGCTTTTCGTATCTCTTCATATACCCATATCATTTCACCTGTCTCTGTATCCAGATAAGCTGATTCCTCATAGGTATCTTGAAAATCGGCATCCCGGCCAAACGCTTCGATGAATCCATATCCTATTTTCAATTTTCTTAACCCCATTAAACTCCCTCCCTAAAAATTAGTTATATTTACACCAATAACCGTTCGGATCACATTTGGGTCAGGTAGAGTCAAAAATCTTTAGCACTTTTGAATGCATTGTCCATATGGCAACAGCCCGTTGATTTGTGTAAAAAGAACCTCTTGACAACAGGTTCTTTTTGTTTAAGGTCAGTTTTAAATCCATTTTTTTATCCGTGAGGAACAACAGGATCTCTAAACACGCCTGCATTTTAGAGAATCGTTTTCTTCGGGCCGTATTTCCATAATTCTTCTCACTTTAACCCGGAATGTCGTGTAACTTAAAGGAAAAAAGGCAACCACCAAAAGCAATCTAAAACAAAGGCTCATCCGATACATTTAATGACTCAATCAACTCAATAAATCAAGAACCGACGGGTATTTGCTTTTGCCTGAAAGGAGGTACTATGGGTGATGAGAATTCACGGTCCAGCATCTACGTTGGCGATTCTATCAGATGGACAATCGAAGGCTATGAATCTACTCCCCAGTCCGTGGCCTATGGCACGGATGTAGAGGGGGTCTTCTTCGACGGATACCCGCAGATTGTAAAGGAGGAAGGATCCAGACCTGTTTACGAGGTAAAAAAGGAAAAGGACATAATGGTGGCAATGCGCGATGGCGTACGCATTGCCGTGGATATCTACCGGCCGGACGTTGAGGGTGAGAAGTTTCCGGCCATTCTGGCCTGGGGAATGTGGGGCAAGGACGCGCAGGAGGCGGTGGCCTGGACCTGGGATAAGCAGCAGGCCTATTATGATACCCCCTTTTGGGATGGTTCCATGGAAGCCGGAAATTACATGTACACCGTGCCCAGGGGGTACGCACATGTTATTCCGGAGCCGAGGGGGATCGGAAATTCAGAGGGAGTCAATCTCTTCTTTGAGACCTATCACCACCCGGATGATATCTATGACATCATTGAATGGATCGCGGCGCAGCCCTGGTGTACCGGCAAGGTCGGGATGATGGGCCCGTCCTCCTATGCACAGGCACAGATGAGCATCTGCACAGGCACAGATGAGCATCGCTCCCAACCCTCCGCCCCACCTCGTAGCCATCCGGCCTGACGAATGCGTGGACCTGATGGGACCCGGCATAGGGGACAGCTTCCACGGTATCTGGGATACCCTTATTTACCACATATGGTTCGGCAGACACGGGAACGACAGCACGCCCCCGCCGTCCAATTCGCCGGAGACAATACTGGCTCCAAAGATGCTGAGCCTGCCGAAAGAAGAGCTGGAGCGCAGGCTGGAGGAAGCGCTGAATCATCCTGACATAAAGTACAACACCAAATGGTACTCAAATCTCAAGTATCCTATGAAACACCCGATCTTTTTCGATCAATTGCTGGATTCCTTTCATCCCAGTCCGATCGAATGCGATTACAGCGATATAAAGATCCCCTTTTACGCGGGAACGCCCTGGGTCAACCGGCTCTATATATGGGGGACCTTCGCGTTATATGAACAGTCAAGCACCCCGGATCCCAACAGGAAGGTGATCGTGTATCCGCCGGGATTCCCGCCCCGGCCCTACGCGTCCTATCACGACGAGGCCCTGAGGTGGTATGATCACTGGCTCAAGGGGATCGATACCGGGATCATGGATGAGCCGCCCATAAAGCTCTTCGTCATGGGGGTCAATAAATGGCGGTTCGAAAATGAATGGCCCCTCGCCCGAACCGAGTGGACAAAATTCTATCTGCATCCTGAAGGAGGCCTCTCGGCAGAACCGGTTGAAGGGACTCCGGAACCCGAAAGCTTTACCCAGCCGGCCCCCTATCTGGACCCGAAGATCTACTGCCTCAGATACAGTACGGGCCCGCTGGACAGGGATACCGAGATAACCGGTCCGATCGCCCTCTATCTCGAGGCCTCCATCGACATCAATGACACGAACTGGATGGTGGACCTGGTGGATGTGGATCCCGAGGGGAACAGACAGTGGCTAAGCGTGGGCTATCTCAAGGCGGGGTTCAGGGCCCTCGATGAGGCGAAATCGAAGCCCTATCAACCCATACACCCGCGACAGGACCCTGTGCCTGTTCCTCCCGGACAAAAGATCGAGTATGCCATCGCGATGATGCCCACCTCAAATCTGTTTTTAAAGGGGCATTCCATGGAATTGATTATCAGAAACCAGGATGACGTTCTGAGCAGACTCGGTACCTGGGGCGTCTACATGCTTCCTTTCATGCAGACCGTCACGCACCATGTCCACTTCGGACGTTCCCACCTGCTTTTGCCGGTGATTCCCTAATCCGCAGGCGGGGCTTTCTCTTAACCCCTAAATTGATGGGATCAAGTCTCCGTTTGACTCTTTTAAAATATAAGAAGAGTCAACCGGAGACTTGGCAATCTTATTAGTCCCCCATATACCATATTCTTCTACTCCCGGCGAAGTCCCCCGCCATATTTTCCCGGTATAAAGCAGTGACATACCCATGACCATATCACTGTAGTGCGGGAAAGAGTGAAAAATGGCTGATAAATGACGCAGGTAAATAAACAGACCTTCCCCATAAGATGTTGAATGACATTCATTTATAATAACTATGGGTAACAGCTTAAAATAACAATCATTAATGTCCTTGACGGATAGGAAGTATTAACGCGCTTTTCGTATCGGATTGAAACTAACGGCTGGGGGTGATTTTAGAGTTCAGCGGCCTCGATCCTGATCTGAAGTACATTGGCGATATTGATTCGCTGTCGGCCGAACAGGCCCATGGCTGACGGCTGGGCGATGAAATTCCTCATCGTTACGCGCGCATCCTACAATCAGGGATTCGCCATCGCCCACACGCCGGAACGCTCCGCCGGAAGCGGCGGCGGACTCGGGGCCCAGCCCGGCTGGAAGGAAGCGGTTAGGTTTTGCTGAAGTTTTTCGGGATCAACCTGGCCGGCTTGCCGAAGCGCGGCTAGTAAGACGGCCCCATTCTTCATCGACATCGGCCTGGATCGCTGCGATGTCTTCGTCCGATAGATGGCGGTAGCGCTTCTGTACCTTCAGGTATTCCTCGACGGGCTTGTTTTTCTTCCCGGAACTCATCGTGTATTTGACGCCGTCTTCAACCTCGAACAGGGGGAAAACGCCGGTTTCCACGCCCAAGCGGGCGGTTTGAACCGCAGCGTTGTCGGCTACGCCCCATCCCGGCAAGCAGGGAATCAGAACGATGATCACCTTGGTGCCGCGAATCCCTTTGGCTTTTTCCACCTTGGCCGCCAGATCGTTCAGGTCGGACGGGCTGGCTGTGGCGATCATCGGAATGCGGTGAGCCGCCAGAATCTCGATCAGGTTTTTCTTGCGCGTGGTTTTGCCTGCAGGGGTGCTACCGGTAACAGCGCTCAACGGAGTCGACGAACTCTTCTGCCCGCCGGTATTCATGTAACCTTCGTTGTCGAAACAGATATACAGGATATCCTCGTTGCGCTCGGCGGCCGAAGACAGCGCCTGTAATCCGATATCATAGGTGCCGCCGTCGCCGGCCAGGCACAAGACCGTGGTATCGGGTTTGCCCTTGGCCAGCAAGGCACGCTTCACGCCGCTGGCCGAGGCTGCACTGGACTCAAGGGTCGAATGAAAGACGGGAATCTTCACCGAACTAAAGGGATAACCGCCACAGATGACGGCCGTGCAGGATGGCGGAACGACGGCGACGGCGTCTACCCCAACCGTGTTGAGGATAACTCTGAGGGATAACGCCTCGACGCAGCCCCCGCAAGCGACATGGCCGGAAAAGAACTGGCCGTGGTCGGGGTAATTGATCTCTTCCATAGTGTTACTCCATCCAAACGGACTCAACTGACGGTTCGGCCTCACGGAATTGGCTTACCAGATGCCGAATTTTGCTCGGCGGGACATTGACGCCGCCGACGCCGGCCAGAATACCGTGCAGCCGCGGCGAATCGGTCATACCGAACAAGGCACTCTTCAGTTCCTGATGCAGAACGCCGCCCATTCCCGGCGAATAGTTTCTATCCAGAACAAGGGCGCAGGGCACTCCGGCTAATGCCTGGCGCAAGGATTGGGTCGGCAGCGGGCGAAACAGACGGACTTTCAAAAGACCGGCGGCGATTCCATCATCGCGCAGGGTATCGACCACTTCGCGCACGGTTCCGCACATCGACCCCATGGTGACGATCACCACTTCGGCGTCCGCAGCCCGGTAGTGTTCCAGAGCGCCGTAACCGCGTGAGGTTACGGTGCCCCATTGTTGGCCGGTGCTGTTGACAATATCTTCAACGGTCGCCATAGCCCCGGCCATTTCCTGCCTGCTTCTATTCCAGTTGGCCTGATCGACGGGTGCACCGAAGGATTTGCCGATTCCTGTATCCAGACATATTTCAGGTTCATAGGCGGGCAGGAAATTATTGACCAGATCCTGCGATGGAACCTCTACCTCCTCGACGGAATGGGATACGTAGAACGCATCGTGACAAACCATTGCCGGCAAAGCGGCTGCCTCGGCAATTCTGAAAGCCTGAATCACCGTATCCAGAGATTCTTGTGGCGTTTCGCTGTAAATCTGAATCCAGCCGGTATCGCGCTGCGCCAGACTGTCCAGTTGATCAGGCCAGAAACCCCAGGGCGAACCGACCGTCCTGTTAACGTTGAACATAACGATGGGCGCCCTGGCGCCGGACGCATAGTGCAGCAACTCGTGCATCAACATAATGCCCTGTGAAGACGTCGCGGTAAAAACCCGCGCCCCGGTCAGCGAGGCGCTGATGCAGGCCGCCATGGCGGAATGTTCCGACTCGGGTGTCAGCACTTCAGCGTCGAATGTTCCCTCGCTTTGGAAATCGGTCAACTTCTCCAGGATTGGCGTTTGCGGCGTGATGGGGTAAACCGGCGTAACATCGGGGCGTGCCAGTTTGACGCCCCATGAAACGGCGTGGTTTCCGCTTAGCAGTAAACGATTGCTCTGGTCCTGTGCTTCCGGCATTGGATCAGTCCTGTTGATTTTCACGCATGGCGATCGAGCCGGTGGGACATTCCGCAACGCAAAGTCCACAGCCCTTGCAATAATCGGTATTCACCTTGTAGCCGCGCTCAAGCCTGATGATCGCCATGTCCGGACAGTAGAAGTAGCAGTTGTCGCAATAAATGCATGTCCCACAACTGAAGCAGCGATTGGCTTCGGCCGCCGCCGCATCCTCTACAAGGGCAAGCTGAACCTCGTCGAAATTTGTCAGGCGCTCGGCCACATCGGCATGGCCCTGCTGATTGCATTCCGCCAACGGATGGTAGTGGGTATTGATGGCGTCGAAAGGAATTTCATGATCGCTGGAAAGTCGTGCCGCTGAATGGCCCGGATTGATATAAAGCCCGATCTGATCGGCGGCCTGTTTGCCCATGCCGATGGCCTGGGTGACGAAGCGATCCATGCTGGCGAAGTCGCCACCGGCGAAGATGCCCTTTACGCCGGTTTGCCAACTGCTGTCCGTTTGAACAACCGGGCCATCGCTTTCCAGCATCTCTTCCCAGCGTCCAAGGTCGGCATCCTGACCGATGGAAGGAATGATGGCGTCAGCGATCAACTGGAACTCACTTTTGCTGACCGGATCGATAGAGAACTGGCCCCGTTTTTCGCCTTGCTGGAAACCGACCTGGATACACGCCAGACTCAACGTACCATCCACGGATTCAACCGACTGCATCATCGCGCCGGTGACAAATTCGATGCCTTCTTCCATCGCTTCATCGACTTCGATCCTTTGCGCCGGAAGCCATTCATCGGACTCCAGTGATAGGACCGTTACTGATTTGCCCAAACGGCGCGCGGTTCTGGCCACATCCATTGCCGCGCTGCCGCCGCCGATAACGACGATACGCTGACCCAGTTCACATTGCTCGCCGGCGTTGGTCGCAGTGAGAAAATCAGCGCTGTCCATTACCCACGGCTGATCGTAGTCGAGGCCCGGAAGGACCTTGGTACGGGAAGCACCGGTGGCCATATAGACGGCGTCAAACTCACCGCTCAATTCCTTCAGCACCGCGACGTCGTCGATCCCGGCTTCCAGAACAACCTTCACACCCAGATTGATAATCCGGTCGATCTCGCCATCGGCAATCTTCTTTTCGAGGCGATAGGCTGGGATGCCATACCGCAACAAGCCACCCAATTGATCGCTGGCTTCAAACAATCTTACCTGATAGCCATGGCGGCGCAGTTGATAGGCGGCCGAAAGGCCGGCCGGGCCACCGCCGACGACGGCGACTTTTTCGTTTCTTTCCTCACCAGGTCTTGAAAACTGCCAACCTTCAGCCAATGCCATATCCCCGACGTGACGTTCCAGGGAACAAATCCCCACCGTCTCGTCCAGATATCGGCGGTTGCACGCACTTTCGCACGGGTGATGGCAGATTCGTCCGGCAATTGCGGGAAACGGATTGTTGTCGGCAAGCGTCAGCCAGGCGCCGCGAAGGTCGCCTTCTCGGACTTGCCCGATCCATTCGGCGATCCGTCCGGCGACGGGACAGGCACCCAGGCAGGGCGACGGCGTGGTCGAATAGCTGGGCATTGCGCTGCGCCACGTTCCGGTCAGGCGCGGCTCCGAAGAACCGGTGGACCAAATAGGGGAAGATTCCTTATTCATCGATAACTCCCCTCACACCAGATTTCGCACATGTTGGAAAGCTTCACGGCACGCAGCGACATTTTGTTCCTTTTTTACCGGTGCGGTTTCTTCGATCACTTGACACATGGTTTCAATGCCCGGTTGTTCAAGGGCCGCCACAAAGGCGCCAAGCAACGCCGAATTGACGATTTTTCCCATATCGTTGCGGCGCGCGATATCAATGCCGCCAACCGGGAATATCCGGAAATTTCTCAGATCCGAAAAAGTTTCTTTGGACCGGGTGGAATTCACGACGATCAATGTCTCTTCATTGGCCCGGCGCAGGAAACTTTCCTCGATCAGAGTGTCGTCGAAACACAATATGGCAAACGCTAATTCGATATCGCAACGCAGACGAACCGGTTGATCATCCACCCTGATCGATGAAGATACGGGCGTTCCACGGCGGGCACCGCCATAGGTTGCAAAGGTCTGAACATACTGGCCTTCATTGAAATAGGCTCGGGCCAGCTGGTTGCCAGCCGTCTGGGCGCCCTGGCCGCCACGGCCCAAAATCAGTATTTCGCGCATGTCTGGAAATCCTCGTCTGAACTGCAATGTTAGGAGTATAAGGAGTATAAGGAGTATTAACGCCGTTTTCTTGCAAATTCATCAGTACAAACTGATGACCAAAGGTTATTTTCTACAGCACTGCAACCGATGGCAGTGCAACCGATGGCAGTTGTGGACTTTGGAGCAATAGGTTAATTTACTAGTACGCTTTAGAAAGGAATAGAACCGTGGAAATACTTAAACCGGAGAGCTGGCGGGCGCCGCAGGGATA
>Ga0187833_10000275_pt1 | contig 59785 bp, 50 predicted proteins | sample ETNtaG_37_FD_167968 | JGI IMG/M metagenome (GOLD analysis project Ga0187833, IMG submission 167968) | Marine microbial and viral communities from oxygen minimum zone, Eastern Pacific Ocean - ETNP2014_SV_400_PacBio MetaG (Illumina Assembly) | ecosystem: Environmental > Aquatic > Marine > Hypoxic...
TGCCAGAAGACCCTAGGGCTATTGTCTCTCGCTTAAAGCTTCAAGCTTCGTCTATACAAAATGTCATGACCGAGCTTCATGACCTTTCGACTATTTATAGGAATCGTCCTACCATTCGCTTCTTTGAAGGAAGAGAGGGGATGAAACGTGTTTTAGATGATGTTTTAGCAACCAATGAAAAAGAAATATTATCTTTTTCTTCCATTGAAAGATTGTTTGAAACCTTACCAGATTACTTTCCTGCCTTTGTGAAAAGTAGAAGGCGTAAGGGAATGAGAGTCCGTGTTCTTTCACCAAAAAGTAAAAAGGGATTAGAGAGAAAGGCAATTGAAAAAGAAGAACTACGAGAGATTAGATTTATCTCAGATGAATTAGCAAAAAAAGTTGGTGTTATCCAAGGTCATATCTTTGTTTATGCAGACCGTGTAGCTTTTATATCATTTGATTCTGACCAGAACTCTGTAATTATTGAAAACCAGGCTTTAGCAAATGTTCAAAGAGCTCTTTTTGAAGTTGCTTGGGAGTCGGTGAAAAATGATTAAGAATTAAGCTACGTAAACTAAACGAATAAATTGGAAGTGTGCGGAATCGAACCGCAGTCCATTGAAGTTCCTTAAACTGATCTACAAAGTCTAGTCTACTTTATTTGTTCAAAAGAATTAGTATAAGTAGACAAAACCTAATTCCCTCTATCCACCTTTGTCTCGAATGCAATCGGCGGAGATCTTACATTCCATTCTGGTGATATAACACCTCAATCCAGCTACCAGAATTCACTAGAAGAGACGCCAACTTAAGCTAGAGCGAAAGCTGGAGCCAAGGAGAAACTCCCTAGCTTAGATTTTAAGTTTGCACTTAAAATTTTTCTGCTTTTTTAAGAGTTACAGAAACTCTACTTTGCACATTTTAAAGAGTATTTCATTGTCAAAGCCGATCACCCCCTTGCTGAATTTAATCAAAGATTAAATTCAGCAAGGGACTTACCGGATTCTATGTTTTGCTTCGCGCTCTACATCTCTTTTTGTATCCTTCTTTTTAATAGATTCTCTTTTGTCGTATTTTTTCTTTCCGCGAGCAATCCCTATCTCCAGTTTTAAATTCCTGCCAGCATTGTACACTGAAATAGGCACTATTGTCAAGCCTTTTTTACTTTCAATTCCACCAATACGAGCTATCTCTTTTTTGCTTAATAACAATTTCCTTGGTCTTTCAGGGTCATAATCCTTTGGAGTGTTGTTTGGTTGGTATGGCGGAATATTTACTCCGACTAAATAAGCTTCATTCCCCCGAACTACAACCCTGCCACCTTCGAGTGAGCCTTTGTTTTGCCTAATACTCTTTACTTCAAGCCCAAAAAGCTCCAATCCAGCTTGGAGTTTTTCTTCTATTTCATAATCAAAACTGGCCTTTTTATTTTTTAAGTAAGTTGCCATTGCTTTGATACTATCAGATTGAAGCTTCAAAAATAAGGGCTTTTGTGATAATCTCTATCCGTTATGGGCGGAAAGGGGAGTAAAGACACAACTCCAAAAAATTCAAAAAAACCCCAGCTGAAAATACCAAAAGGCGGTGGTTTTTGGATGAATCTATTAAGTACTCTTATAATCTTTTTAATAGTTTTATCCGTCTATTCTTTCTTTTTTAACGGAGAAGAAAAGCCAGAGGAAATAGCTATTTCTCAGCTAGCCCAAGATGTTTCAAAAGGATTAGTTAATGAGATTACAGTCAAAGGAGATAGTGTTGAAATTCTTTATGTAGACGAATCGGAAAAAGAGACCAAAAAAGAAGTAAGTACACCAATAACAGATACTCTTACGAATTATGGTGTTGAGCTTAGTGCTTTGGAAAGCGTAGAAATAAAAATAGATAATCCAAGTGGTTTTGGTTTCTATTTATTAAATATTCTTCCATTTCTTATTCCTGTTTTTTTCATTCTCTTTTTCATTTGGTATTTATCTCGACAAGTTAAAGGAGCAGGTATGCAGGCGTTCACTTTTGGGCAGTCAAAAGCACGTTTTATTGACCCGAAAGACAAAAGTCAGAGAATTACATTTCGAAATGTTGCCGGGGCAAGAGAAGCCAAAGAAGAATTGTTTGAAATTGTTGAGTTTTTGAAAAATCCCAAAAAGTTTTTAGATATTGGAGCGAGAATTCCAAAGGGAGTTATTTTAATGGGTGCACCCGGAACGGGAAAAACACTTTTGGCTCGTGCCGTTGCCGGAGAAGCAGGAGTACCATTCTTTACAATTTCTGGTTCGGAGTTTGTTGAAATGTTTGTTGGTGTCGGAGCAAGTCGAGTTAGGGATTTATTTAAGATGGCAAAGAAAGGAGCACCAGCCATTATCTTTATTGATGAGATTGATGCGGTTGGACGAGTTAGGGGTACGGGCGTCGGTGGAGGGAATGATGAAAGAGAGCAAACCTTAAACCAGATTTTGGTTGAAATGGATGGCTTTGAACCAAACGAGAAGGTTATTATTATGGCTGCCACAAACAGACCTGATGTCCTTGATCCAGCTTTGTTAAGGCCTGGGAGGTTTGACAGAAGAGTTAGAATCGATCTTCCCGACAGAGAAGAAAGGGAGGGAATCCTTAGTATTCACGCTGAAAAGAAACCACTAGCAGAGGACGTCAATTTACGGGTTATTGCCGAGAGAACCCCTGGACTTTCCGGAGCCGATTTACAATCAATTATGAATGAGGCTGCAATTTTAACAGCCAGAGAAGGTCGTAAAAAGGTTTCTCAATTTGATTTAGTTCGTTCAATTGAAAAGGTAATAATTGGTCCAGAAAGAAAAAGCCATATTCTTTCAGAAGATGAAAAGAAAATCACTGCCTACCATGAAGCGGGACACGCTCTGGTTGCATCTATTTTGGAAAACGCAGACCCTGTTCATAAGATTTCTATTATTTCCCGTGGGCATGCTGCGGGGTACACAATGAACCTACCTGTTGAGGAGAAGAAGCTTCGTTCGAAGAAAGATTTTCTTGATAATGTTGCCGTAATGCTTGGAGGTTATGTAACGGAGCAAATGATTTTTGACGATTTAACCACAGGACCTTCTAATGACTTGAAAGTTTCAACTGCAATTGTTCGCGATATGGTTACTCGTTATGGAATGAGTGATAAGGTTGGCCCAATTGCCATTCTGTCTGACGACCCTGATGTTTATGGTAGAACAGTTCATGGAGATAATTCTGTAAATGTAGCTAATATGGTCGCTGAAGAAGTTCACAGAATAATGAAAGAGGCAGAATCACGGGCCAGAGAGGCAGTTAAGAGTCACAAAAAACTTCTTGAAGTTATTGTTAATGCATTGATAGAAAAAGAAACTTTGGAAAGAGATGAATTTGAACAAATCCTCCTAGCAAATGGGGTGACTCTAAAAAAGGACCCGAGATTTGATAAGGATTCTAAATAAAGAATCCGATATAAGTGAAATAAAGGCCCAAAATAAGGTTTATTACTCCTATCGCCGTAAGTAGGTTTGGTTTACTTATCTTGTCCATTAATTTTCTGTAATTTTTTTCATCAAGCCAAACAACTAACACTCCTTTAATAAGAACTATCCAAGAAACAATAGTGATTACTGTTTTATATCCTTCCCCCCAAATATTATGAATGTTAACTAGAACCAACCCAAAGATAAGTGTAAAGGGCCCCATAACAAATCTTAAGTCTTCATGTTTTGATAACTCATTGATTAACTCTTGTCGTTTTTTGTTTTTTAAAACCACAAGACTCACAATAAGCATATAGACTCCAAAAATTCTTGCTAGAAATATTGACGTTTCCATTTTTAATTATTTAACTTATAAAGCGAAGCCAATATAAGCCAGATAAATTCCTAGAACAATAGATAGAACTCCTATCCATAGGTAAGTCACAGGACCCACCCAACCAGTCAGGTTTTCAAACTGATCATCTGAAAGGAAAATTCTAGAAATTCCTTTAAGAAGAATTAGCCATGACATAACTGTTATTAATATGACCCAACCTGGTCCTGACCATATGTTGTGGCTTATAACCAAAAGAATTCCGACAATTGTTGTGATTATGCTGAGCATAAATCTGTATGTTTCGTCCTCGGTACTGTCAGAGACTATGCCAGTGAAGTTTTCTTTTCTTAGAACTAGGGCTACTCCCATGATAAGCATATAGAGACCGAAAGCCTTCGCTAAAAATATTGAGATATCCATAACAAATTAATTATCTTCTAATGTCTTTAATTCTATCAAACAACTTGATAGGGCAGAAATAAGTGGGTAGTATTACTTCGTCGGATAAGTTTCTGATATGGGTATATAGCTGTTTTAGCTACTCAGGCTACAATAGATATATGGGCATGTAGCTCAGTTGGTAGAGCGCCGAGCTTATACCTCGGTGGTCGCAGGTTCAAGTCCTGCCGTGCCCACAAAACAAAGGCATTTTTATCTATTTGCAGGATGGTCGGGCTGAACTTATTCAAAATGGATTTCGACCCTTTTTTCAATTTGGGCTTTGATTAGAGGGTATTTTTTTAGCTCAAAATCGCTCTCAATTATTCCCATTGCCTCCTCTCGAGCAGCTTCAACCATCTTAATATTCCTTATTGCTTCCATTCCCAAATCTGTAATACCCCATTGTTTCTTACCAGCCAAATCTCCTGCGCCACGAAATTCTAAATCATACTCTGCCAATTTAAATCCATTCTTGGCTTTTTTCAGGGCGTTTAATCTATCCATTGTTCTTTGAGCCTTGGTATCGCTAAAAATAAAAGCGTATGGCTGAAAGGTACTTCTAATAACCCGTCCGCGAAGCTGATGAAGCTGGGCCAAGCCGAATCTCTCTGCACCTTCAATAATAATGCTTGTAGCGTTTGGGATATTTACTCCAACCTCGACAACTGATGTTGAAACTAAAATATCTATCTTGCCATCTTTCAGTTTTTTCATAGTTTCTTCTTTTTCTTTTGGTTTCATTTTTCCGTGCATCATTTCAATATTGTATTCGGGGAAAATCTTGCTCTTTAACCTTTTAGCTTCTTCTTTAACAGATTTTACACGCAGAGCCTGTTCTTTTTTCGGGTCTGGCTCATCAATTCTTGGGCAAATGACATAAACCTGATGCCCTTTTCTCAATTGTGCTCGAACTTCTTCGTAAGCTCTCTCTCTTTTGTCTGGTTTAACTACTTCTGTAATAACTGGCTTTCTACCTTTTGGCATTTCATCGAGCAGAGTTAAATCTAAGTCTCCATAAATCGTCAGGGCGAGTGTTCGTGGAATTGGAGTAGCGGTCATTGATAAAAGATGTGGGAGAACTCCATCTTTTCTAACTAAAATTCTTCTTTGACCTGTCCCAAATCTGTGCTGTTCGTCAATAATTACATAAGCCAAGTTTTTAAATTTAACGGTTTTCTGAATTAAGGCATGTGTGCCAATAAGAATTGGTATCTCACCATTCTCTACCCACTTAAGAAGTTGACCTCTGGGAATGTTAGTCCAGTTTTCATTACTTACTTTTGATGGAAATTTCTTACATCCACTTGACGTAATAAGCCCGATTTGAATTTTAATATCTTTAAAGTACTCTATAAAGTTCTCAAAAAGCTGATTGGCTAATATTTCAGTCGGTGCCATATAAGCTGTCTGTAAAGCCCCAAAATCCTTATTATCAGGTGGTGTAGTAATAACTGCATAAGAAGTGACTGCTGCGACATAAGTTTTTCCAGAACCAACATCTCCCTCTAAAAGGCGGGACATAGCGTAATTTTTTTCAAAATCACCTAATATTGTTTTAATAGCTTTCTTTTGAGAATTGGTTGATTCAAATGGAAACTTTTTAGCGAAGGAATCAATTTCTTTTCCAGTCTTTTCTATTTTAAATGAGGGTTTTTCTTGATAACTTTTCTTATCTTTTTGTTTCTGAATTTGAATCATAAAAATTTCCTGAAAAGCAAATCTTTTTCTGGCTGAAAGTGCATCAGCTTTCTTTTGTGGTGTGTGAATCCAAACAAAAGCAGTTTTTAAAGTCGGTAGATTATATTTTTTTAGTATTTTTTCAGGAATTGGGTCTTCAACTTCGTCCAAAATTCTTTGGCCAAACAATTTTTGGATTACATGATAGAACCACATTGAAGTAATACCTCTTGATTCAGGATAAACCGGAAGAGAGACGGCGTCTTTATCTTTACTTTCTTCAAATAGTGGATTACCGGCACCTTTCGGAATTTCATTTATATTTTTTATGTCTGGATTTGAAATATATAACTTTTCTTTTCTTGAGCTTACTCTTCCTTCGATTTTTACCAGCGAACCTTCCTGATACATTTTGGCAATGTATGGTTGGTTAAACCAAACTATTTTTATTTTTCCCGAATGGTCTTCTAGAACACCCTCCGCCATTGGAATTTTCTTTCGATATGCTTTGGATGTTTTCAACTTCTTAATTTCTCCAAAAACTTCAGCCCTGTCTCCTTCCTTTAATGTAGAGATATTTTTTGTTTGGCTTTGTTCGCCGTATCTAGCGGGGAAGTGGTAAAGCAAATCTTCAATGGTTTTTATACCAAGTTTTTTTAGAGCATTTTTTTGAACAGGAGTTATTCTTAGGACTTCCTCAACCTTTGATTCAAGACTCATAAGGAAAATACTATCATACAAAAAGAGGGCTTTTTAGAGCCCCCTTTTGTCTTATTTTACTTGATCTTTCTTTTTCCAACTGGCGGAGGGAGAGGGATTCGAACCCTCGATGCGGTTTAACCCGCATAACGGATTAGCAATCCGTCCCATTCAGCCACTCTGGCACCCCTCCAAGTAGCTACAAATTAACATATTTGAAGTCTGCTATAAAGTACTGGTCGTAGTATGTACTAATTAGCCATCACAACCACAAAAACTTTTGCTCCACCATGCTCTAAAATTTCTCTGGCTTCATTGATTGTTGCTTCGGTTGTCATAACATCATCAATCAGAATGATATTTTTTCCTTCAACCCCTAAACCTATTTCAAAAACTCCTTTAATATTTTCTAACCTCTCTTCTCTTTTTAATTCAGTTTGTCTTTTTGTATTCTTTATCTTTCTCAATAAGTTAAAATCCGAAGACAGACTACCGCCACTTATTTTTACAATTTCATCAACCAATAACTCAACTTGATTATATCCTCGTTCCCTTTTTTCAATATTACTCATAGGCACTGGTACTAAAATCGGATTATTAAAATTTTCAAATAAACTTAAGTCGGAAATCTCTTCTAAGAGTTCCGAATAGACTATCTCTGCGAAAATTTTAGTCAATCTTCCATTCCTTTTGTATTTAATTTGCCCAATAGTCTCTTTAACCAGAGGATTCTTGTACTTAAAAAAAGACAAGACTTTACTTTCGGAACTGAAAGACACTTCTTTGATTGTGTTAAAGTCTCCAAGATTCATTCTCCTGATTTTTCTTTCGGTTAGACTTGAGGGGAAGACTATTTCAGAGAGGATTTCCCATATTTTGGGCATAGAATTAATTTATACGGTACAATTAGGCTGTTAGACTATTAAATTATGGCAGGATTTCTGAATAAAATCTTGAGTGGAGCAAAATCCAACAAAAGTGTCTTGGGGGTTGATATTAGCTCCTCTTCTATTAAAGTTGTTCAAATTAAGAAAGAGAAAGGTGCAGCCATACTTGAGACATATGGAGAATTGGCTCTTGGCCCATATACAGGTCTTGATAAGGGACAATCAACCAATCTTTCATTGGAGAAAATAACCGGTGCTCTGAAAGATCTCCTAAAGGAAGCCAATGTTACGACAAAAAATTGTGGGGTGGCTATTCCAATGAGCTCCAGTCTTATAAATCTTGTAAAGATGCCAGACGTTGGTAAGAAGAGACTCCAAGAAATGGTACCTATTGAAATGAGGAAATATATTCCAGTTCCAATATCCGAAGTCTCGATGGACTGGAGAGTTGTCCCAAAAGAATCACAGGCGCCAAATTCTGGAGAAGAAAAACCAGACGAGAAAGATGAAAAAATTAAAAGAATAGATAAAATAGAAATTTTTGTAGTGGCAATTCATAAGGAGACTATTGAAAATTATACTCAGATTGTCAAAGAGGCTGGATTGAAACCAAGTTTTTTTGAAATTGAAATTTTTAGTACTATCAGGACGACCTCTTCCAAACCGGGAGAATCAATTATGATTATTGACTTTGGGGCGGGGACCACGAAAGTTTATATAGTTGAGAGTGGCATAATTAGAGATTCCCATGTAATTAATAAAGGGTCACAAAATATTTCAGTCTCTCTTTCTAAAGCCCTTGGTGTGAGTATGGCCGAAGCAGAAGATATTAAAAGGGAAAAAGGATTACTGAAAGACGACCAGCATACCTATCAGGTTTCTTCCTTGGTTGTCGGCGGGGTTCTAAACGAGGCTAACCAAGTTCTTTTGGGTTATCAAAAAAAGTATAACAAGAATGTTTCAAAGGTTTTTCTAACTGGAGGAGGGTCGATACTAGAAGGATTTGTAGAACTTGCAAATCAAAAAATATCTTCATCGGTAATCACAAGTGACCCGTTTTCAAGCCTGCAATATCCAGCATTTCTTGAAAAAACATTAAAGCGGGCAGGCCCAGAGTTTGCAGTGGCTATAGGTGTAGCTTTACGAAAATTAGACGAGTCAGGCTAGTTAATAGTACCCACATTCCTTTTGTTTTTTTCCCTTCTTCATAATAAAATTTAATCATGCTTGACACTTTTGACAAAACTTCTTTTATACCGAAAAAGTCATTGGCACCAATTTCTAAAAGGAAACCTTCTATAGGCCTTTATTTTATAATTTCGGTTATTGTTTTCTTGCTAGCGACTGCCGGTTCCGTTGGGGTTATTGTCTATAAAGCCTATGTAGAAGGTGGAATAGAATCTAAAGCGGTCTCTCTACAAAGGGCCAAAGAGGCTTTTGATCCCAGACTAATTGATGATTTATCAAGATTGGACAATAGGATTGAGTCGAGTGGTAATATCCTTTCCTCACATATTGCGCTGACCCCCTTATTTGATTTACTGGAAGAGTTAACTTTGAAGAATGTTAGATTTGAACAGTTTGAATTTCTTGTGTTAGATTCTGGTGAAATGACGCTTGTTATGACTGGCGAGGCTGTCAATCATGCGACTGTTGTCTTACAATCCGATCTTTTGGGACAAAGCAGATTTCTGAAGGACCAAATATTTTCAGATATTAATCCTGATCGTTCTGGCAATATTGGTTTTTCTTTGGAGGCCACGGTTGACCCAAGTCTAGTTTCTTTTAGAGGTAATGTAGAAGGTCTTTAATATGTCACGACCAATTTTATCAACATCATTAATAATTATCGCTGTCATAGCTTTTTTCTCGTTTATTGACCCGACTTATAAGGAGATTAAAGTTTTGAATGCGGAGAGTGCTCAGTTTAATGAAGCATTAGTACGATCAAAAGAACTTCAAGCTGTCAGAGATAAACTTTTAAGTAGATATAATACTTTTTCAACCGAGGATTTGGACAGGATTGAAAAACTTTTGCCCGATAATGTTGACAATGTCAGACTTATTCTCGATCTCGATGGCATTGCTTCCAAATACGGGCTCTTGGTAAGGGATGTTTCGATTGCCAAAGACGAAGAGAGTGAAGAAATAGTTAAAACTGGCGAGCTTTTCGGGGGAATACAGTTAAGTTTTAAGGTAACTGGTCCTTATGAAGAGTTTAAGGATTTTAGTAAAGATTTAGAGAAGAGTCTAAGAATAGTCGATGTTGAAAGATTGAATCTAAGTCCAACTTCAGCTGACAAGAATTTATTAAATTTCGAAGTAACTATTAAAACCTATTGGCTTAAGTAATTATGAAAGAATTTTTTGCTAAATATAAGAATATTGCTCTGGTAATAATTATTGCACTTGCTGGGTACTCCCTTTATAGCGCGTTTTTTGCCGGAAGAGGTGACAGGGGTTCTTTATTGAGTACTAGACCGGGCGTGAGCGAAGAGGATGTTCTTATTGGTAAGGAATTTTTAACTACCCTTCTTGAGCTTCGTTCCCTAGACCTTGATGAAAGTATTTTTAGTGACGAATCATTTACCGCACTTGAAGACTTCAGTCAGGAGGTTGAGCCACAACCAGCGGGAAGACCAAATCCTTTCAGGGAAATAGGTAGTGACCCTGTTATACCGAATGTCCCAGAAGATACGTCTGTCGATGATGGTGTTTAGAATTAAATTATTTTTTGATGGGCTTTCTTGATGTTCTTATTAAAAAAGGTCTTCTAAAGGAAGGCAATATATCTGAAATAGAGCGTGAAGCCAATGAAAACTCAAGAAGTCTTGAGTCTGTTTTAATTTCAAAAGGAGTAGGTCCGAAGGATATTTTAGAATCAAAAGGTGAATATTTTAGTATTCCTGTTAAAACATTAGGAAACAAAAAAGTTCCGTTTAAAATTTTAAAAATGATTCCAGAGTCTTCAGCTATCCATTACAAATTTGTCCCAATTGGCATGACAGATGGTGTTTTAGAGGTTGGAGTTGTTGATCCAGACAACATCGAAGCCAGAGATGCACTACAGTTTATTTCATCAAAGAATAAGATTCCTTATAAAATATTTTTAATTTCAGAACTGGACTTTGGTAATACCATTGATACCTACAAAGGTCTTCATGGAGAAGTTTCGAAAGCTCTGACTGAGCTTGAAACAGAAATAAGTGAAAGTGAAGCTAGAAAAGGCGAGGAAGTTGGCAAGGAAGTTAAGACCAAGCTTATTGAAGATGCTCCGGCGAGTAAAATTGTAGCCACAATTTTGAGATATGCTACTGAAGGCAAAGCCTCAGATGTTCATATTGAACCGATGGATGAAAATGTCCGTGTCAGATTTAGAGTTGACGGAGAGATGTCTACTAGCTTGGTTTTACCCAAGAATGTTTTAGACCCAGTTGTTGCCAGGATTAAAGTTTTGTCAAACATGAGACTTGATGAAAAAAGGAAACCTCAAGACGGAAGATTTCTAGCCCATATTTCTGGTAGGAAAATTGATTTTAGAGTCTCAACTTTCCCCACTTATTATGGTGAAAAAGTTGTGATGAGGATTTTAGACTCAGAAAAGGGTGTTCTTGGACTTGATAATATAGGATTAAGTAAAAGAAACCTTGATTTAATAAAGGACGCAATTAAAAGGCCTTATGGCATGATTTTAATTTCTGGGCCGACAGGTTCTGGTAAAACCACCACTCTTTATTCAATGCTTCAGGAGCTCAACAGGGAAAAGAAAAACGTCCTCTCTCTTGAAGATCCAATTGAATATAATATTGAAGGAGTAAGCCAATCACAGGTAAAGCCTAAAATTGGGTACACTTTTGCCACAGGACTTCGGACTACTCTTCGTCAGGACCCTGACATTATCATGGTTGGTGAAATTAGGGATAAAGAAACTGCTGCCCTGGCTGTTCAGGCGGCATTAACTGGACATCTTGTTCTTTCGACAATTCATACCAATAATGCAGTTGGAGTTATTCCGAGACTGGTTGATATGGGAATTGACCCATTCTTAATTACACCAACTTTAATTTTAGCCATTGCCCAACGACTTGTTAGTACTCTTTGTGTTGACACAGGCAAGGAGAGGGAACTTGATGCCAGTTTAAAAGCTATGCTTGATAAGCAATTTGCAGATTTGCCTGTGGGATTTAAGAAGGAAGTAAATGCCATCAAAAGCGTTTACGAGTTGGAACCCACTGGTAGTTGTCCAACAGGTACAAGGGGCAGAATGGCGGTCGTTGAAGTTCTAAAGATGGATAGGGATCTGGAAAAGACTATTTTAACCAATCCAATTGAACAGGAAATTAAGAGTCAAGCCAGAAAACAAGGGATGCTGACTATGCTTGAGGACGCTATCCTAAAATCGTCCCAGAAACTTGTTCCATTTAAAGAGGTGAATAAATTAAGGGCTGGTACAGATGATATTATTGTTTAGGTAGTTATTTTGGTTTCTTTATTATAAAATTTTAATAATTATGTCGGATAAAAATACCTACAAATTTTTAATCGTAGATGATGATGAATTTTTACTGGATGTTTATTCAGTAAAATTTAGGGAAGTTGGCCATACTGTCGATACTGCTTTTGGTGGAGAAGAGGCGTTGGAAAAAATAAAAAAAGGGGGCGATTATGACGCTATAATTTTAGACATTGTTATGCCCGGGGTGGACGGTTTTGAGTTTTTATCAAGACTCCGCAAGGGAAATCTAGCTGAGAATGCTGCTGTAATAGTTTTAACCAACCATGGGTATAGTAAAGATATAGAAAAAGCTAAAGAATTTAATATTGATGGATACATTGTTAAAGCCAGCACCATTCCATCAGAAGTTTTGGCAGAAGTTTTAAAAATCGTAAGTAGCAAATTATGACAGACCATAAGGCATTTTTAGAAAGACTTATTTCTACCGTCATTAAAGAAGGGGGTTCGGACCTTCACCTTTCTGAAGGAAGACATCCATCAATTAGGGTTTCAGGAGATTTAGTTCCACTACAAAAGGAAGCCGTCTTAACCAAAGAGGATACGCTTGGGCTTCTTTCAGAACTTTTAACGGAGGAAGAAAAAGAAGATTTTTTAACTAATAAAGAAAAAGACTTTTCTTATTCTTATGGTAATGAAGCAAGACTTCGATGTAATGCTTTTTTTCAGGGAGGAAATATAAGTGTAGCTCTGAGGCTTATCCCGAGAGTTATTAAGTCCATAGAAGATTTGAATTTACCTCCAATTCTGAATTCTTTTTCAGAAAGAAACCAAGGTTTCTTTCTAGTTGTTGGCCCAGTTGGTCAAGGTAAGAGCACCACTTTGGCGTCAATGCTTGAAAATATAAATGTAAACAGGTCCGAGCACATTTTGACAATCGAAGATCCCATTGAATATATTTTTGACCAGAAAAAATCAATTATTGACCAAAGGGAGGTTGGTATAGATACAAAAAGTTTTACTGGAGCTCTTAATAGGATGTTCAGGCAGGATATCAATGTTGCAATGATAGGAGAAATGAGGGACAGAAATACTATTGAGACTGCTGTAACTGCAGCTGAAACTGGTCATTTGATTTTCTCCACTCTTCATACTAATAATGCTTCACAAACTATAGACAGGATTATTGATTCTTTTGATAGTCTGGAGCAAGTGCAGATTAGAGCACAGTTGGCTTCCAGCTTAATGGGGGTTTTCTCTCAAAGGTTGGTTAAAAGGATATCAGGCGGCATGATTCCCGCCTATGAACTTTTAATAAATAACAAAGCAGTAGCAAATTTGATTAGGGAATCAAGGACACATGAAATTGACGGCTTAATTGAGATAAGCAGTGATCTTGGAATGATGAGCATGGAGAGATCTTTAGCTAATCTTGTTCAGAAAGGTGAAGTTACTCTTGAAGAGGCTCGAATCCATTCATTAAATCCAGCTCTTCTGGATAAGCTTCTATAAAAAATGATTTTTAAATATAAAGTAATAGACGATAAGGGACAAGAAAGAGAAGGGACAATAGACGCAATCTCTCAAGATGTTGCTATTATTTCCCTCCAAGGCAGGGGATTTGTTGTTTCTTCTATTACTTCAGCTGATAAGACTTCATTTTTAAGTAGGATTATAACTATCTTAAACCCAGTCAAATCGAAGGAAATTGTTATTCTGTCAAGACAAATTGCCACTCTCTTTGACGCCCAAGTCTCAGCTTTAAGGGTTTTCAGGCTTCTAGCCGGAGAATCGGAGAGCCCGATTTTAAGAACATCTCTTTCCCAAGTGGCTGATGATTTACAAGGCGGAAGTTCAATCTCAAAAGCTCTGGCGAGACACCCAAAGATTTTCTCGCCGTTTTATACAAACATGGTTAGAGCTGGAGAGGAGTCTGGGAAACTCGACCAAATTTTTGGTTATCTTGCTGATTATCTAGAACGAACACACAAAGTTAGTTCCAAAGCCAGGAATGCTTTAATTTACCCAGCGTTTATTGTATTTACCTTTGTGGTAGTTATGATTCTGATGTTTACAATGGTTATTCCTAGGGTTAGCTCGATTCTACTGGAAGCGGGACAGGAAATACCAATTTATACAAAAATTGTTATGGGTGTCAGTTCCATTTTAGTAAATTATGGAGTTTTTCTTTTGATTCTTCTTGTTGTCGGCACATTTTTCCTTGTTAGATTCGCCAGAACAGTAGGCGGTAATAGGTATTTTTCAAATCTCCAATTAACAATTCCTTATATCGGTGGTCTATATAAAAAATTATATCTTGCCAGAATTTCAGAGAACATGAATACCATGCTCTCTTCTGGTATATCAATGGTTAATGCTTTGGAGATAACATCAACCGTTATTGATAATAATAAATACAAGGAGATTCTTAAAAAATCAGTTGAATCAGTCAAAGCTGGTTCTTCAGTATCGGAATCTTTGTCTGGTCATTCAGAAGTTCCTAATATCATGGTCCAAATGATTAAAGTTGGGGAAGAAACGGGTAAAATAGGAGAAGTTTTAAAGACTCTTGCAGGTTTTTATGCGAGAGAAGTTGATACAGCAGTTGATACATTGGTTAATTTGATTGAACCGGTAATGATTGTCTTTTTAGGTTTTAGTGTGGGACTTATTTTAACTTCTGTTTTGGTACCAATCTACAATATTTCCTCGGCAGTTTAGAAGAAATAGTCATTATTCCCTAAATTTCCCCGTGAGAAAACATTTTGCAGGCTCAGTTGGCTTGGTTTCTGCGTAGCAGGACGATTGAGCTGGGAATAGTACAGAACCTCACTGGAGATTCTGATGCGTGTTTTTGAGGAGAAAAATGAAACGAACTTATCCACAGAGCTTTATTCCTAGCCCTTTTTTGAGTTTATAATAGATGAGAGCTATAAAAAGCTTAACATTAATAATAAGTGGTCGATCTATTTTAAATTACTAAAATCATAGCTATGAAAAAAGGTTTTACACTTATAGAGCTCTTAGTGGTTATTGCAATCATTGGGATTCTCTCATCAGTTGTTCTTGCTTCTTTAAACAGTGCGAGAGAGAAGTCAAGGGATGCTAAAAGAGTTTCTGATGTTAAACAGCTTCAGTTAGCTCTTGAATTGTACTTCGATGACAACAATAACTATCCACAGGCTGTTTCTGAAGCAAATCTTGAAACACCAGGTTACCTTTCAGCCATACCAGTAGACCCCACAACAGGTAGTAACTACTCTTACGCAGCTTTAGGATCAGGCTCAACTTGTTCAAGCTATCACCTTGGTGCAACGCTTGAAAATACAAACCACGTAGCTTTGGCCTCAGATGTTGACGCTACAGCTGTCACGGCTTGTACAGGAAGTGATGCTGACTTTGATGGTACTGTGACTGCCGTTTACGACGTTAAGCCGTAATTAAATGGTTTTTAAGGAAACACCTCTGCTTCGGAGGTGTTTTCTTTTTGGTATAATTTCCGTATGGACACCCTAATTTTTATTATTGTTTTTGTTTTTGGAACAATTATAGGAAGTTTTATTAATGTTCTAACACTACGATACAATACTGGTCTTTTTAAAAAGGATAGGTCCGAGTGCTTTTCTTGTGGCAAAACCCTAGAATTTCTAGATTTAATTCCGGTACTGAGTTTCCTGTTTTTACATGGCAGGTGCAGATATTGTAGGAGCAAAATATCAATTCAGTATTTACTAGTTGAACTTTTTACAGGACTTGTTTTTCTTCTCGTCTATCTCAAGGTAGGAGTTATAAACTTTGATTTATTTTTCTATTTCTTAGTCTGGTCTATTTTTATTGCAATTTTTGTTTATGACTTGAAACATAAAATTATTCCTGATGGACTAGTCTACACTTTAATTATTCTCTCTCTAATCAAAATTTTTCCAATAAATATTAATGAATTTTTACTTCTTGCTCCTTCCTCCTGGACTGTTTTAGCCGGCCCAATTGCGGCGGCCCCTTTTGCCTTTTTCTGGCTTATTTCAGGCGGGAAATGGATGGGATTCGGTGATGCCAAGTTAGCATTTGCTATGGGCTGGCTCCTGGGATTAGGAGGCGTGATTTCAGCCATCACCCTTGCTTTTTGGGTTGGTGCTGCCACAGGACTTATTTTAGTTTTGGTTTCAAAACTAAATTCGTTGTCGAGATTGTTTAAAAATCTTACAATTAAAAGTGAGATACCTTTTGCCCCGTTTTTAATAATCGGCACGGCATTAGTATTTTTTACCGAAATTAATATTTTGAACATTTCATTTTTCTGAAATTAAGATGAACTTTTTTAAAAATAAAAATTCAGACCAGGAAAAATTTACCTCTACACCTTTTCAAAAAAAGGATGTGGGCTTACAAGGTAAGTGGGGGTTTACTTTGATTGAGTTACTTATCGTTTCGGCTATTTTTGTTACCGTCACTTCTATTATGATGGTTAGATTTTCCCTTTTTAACAATAAAATTCTGACCACAAACTTGGCTTACGACATTGCTCTTTCCATTCGTAAAGCTCAAACTTTTGGTCTTAATGTCAGAGGCTTTGACGCTCCGGGTGGAGTAACTTTTGATACTGGGTATGGTATTCATTTTGATGATTCTTCCAAGACATCCTATATTCTTTTTGCAGATTTAGATGGCGACAAAAAGTATGATCCGGACGAGCTTGTGGAATCTTTCAGTATTGGCGGGGGACATTTTATAGAGAAATTTTGTGCTACCCCAGCTGGCTCAAGGGAAAGTTGTAGTAACTCAGGAGGAATAGGCAACTTGGACATTATCTTTTTAAGACCCGACCCAGATGCTTTTATTAAAAGTTATGGTTCTAATGCGACTTATCAAAGTGGTGTTATCACAGTTATTTCTCCACAAGGAGTTAGACGGGCAATTCAAGTTTATTCGACAGGCCAAATATCAATTGTTAGAAATCCGTAATTATAATGTTTATGTTGAAGCGTAAAAACAATAAGGAATTTACCTCCACACCTTTTCAAAAAAAGGGTGTGGGCTCACAAGGTAAGCGGGGGTTTACAATAATTGAACTGATTGTTTCGATAGGGCTTTTCATAGTGGTTTCTATTGTTGGTGTTGGCGCTCTTCTAAGCATTGTTGGGGTAAACAAAAAGACCCAAGCCGTAAAATCAGTCATAAACAATATCAGTTTTGCTGTTGAGGGTATGTCTAAAACGCTTCGTGTTGGTACTACTTATCATTGTGAGCAAGTTGTAAGACAATTTGTTCCCTCGGACCTTAATACTCCGAGAGATTGTGCCTCTGGGGGCAATTTCCTGGCTTTCGAAGCAAGTGGTGGTGAGGAGGCAAATTCCAACGACCAAATAATCTACAGATTGAACGAAAACCAAATAGAGCGTTCAACAGACGGCGGTTCTACTTTTGTTGGGGTCACAGCTCCAGAGGTTCAAATAACGGCTGATACAGGGTTACGCTTCTATGTTTTGGGTACAGGAGTGTCAGATAATCTACAGCCCCGGGTCATTATTACCGTTGGCGGAGTTGTCAACTTAAGTGATAAAACAAAAACGGATTTTAATATTCAAACAAGTGTTTCCCAGAGGAAGGTGGACAGTTAATATGAGAGATGATTTTTTTAAAATAGAAAAACCGTTGAATGAGGGGTTTTCTCTAATAGAAACCCTTGTGGCCATTACCGTCCTCCTCATTGCAGTCACTGGTCCTTTAAGTATAGCTCACAGAGCTCTTTCTGATGCCAATCTGGCCAAGAATCAAACCATTGCGATATTTTTGGCTCAAGATGCAATTGAATATTTGAAAAATCTTAGAGACGAGAATCTTCTGAGTGGTAATGATTGGGATAGGACTATCAATGACTGCAATGGGACTTGCATAGTAGATTCAGCCCTCGATACTTTAACTGCTTGTAGTGGCTCTTGTCCTGTTTTGAGGCAAGACTCCGCCACAGGATTATATGGATATAACAATAATTGGGAACCAACTTTATTCACCAGAACGGTGACAACCACGACTGTCAATGAAGATGAGTTTTCGGTTTCTGTCGATATCAGCTGGCAGAACGGAACAATAACAAAAACAATTTCTTTAAAGGAACATATTTTGAATTGGCACGAAAGCATGGCACCTTTAACAACTGGATTGATTCATCTACAAACACCAGTGTCGACTTTTGAGGCAACTGGAGGAACTATAACAACTAGTGGTAGATATACTATTCATACATTTACAAACGACAATAATACTGGTTACGAAACTGATGGTAATCAAGCTAATGCTCATTCTACAGATACATTTACTCCAAATGGTTCTGGTAATGTTGAAGTTCTTGTTATTGGAGGTGGTGGGTCTGGTGGTAATAGTGGTGGGAGTAATAGTACTACGGCTGGTGGCGGTGGTGCTGGTGGTTTTGTAGAGAAAGCCAGTCATGCAGTAACTGCCCAGGCATATACTGTATACGTAGGAGCTGGTGGACCGATTGGAACAGGGGCATATTCCGATCGAAATGGTGGAAATTCTTCTTTTGATGGTATAACAGCAATTGGGGGTGGTGGTGGCATGGAAGGAAATGCTGGCCGCGACGGAGGTTCAGGAGGAGCTTCGTCATATAATGTTAGTGGAGGGGGAACTGGTACTCAAGGAAACTCCAACGGGGGAACTGGTTATGGAAATAATGGTGGTGAAATGTACAATTCCGTTTCTCCCAACATTAAAGCAAATGGTGGTGGTGGTGGTGCTGGGGCCGTAGGTGGAAATGGTTCTAGTTCTAGTTCAGGCGATGGAGGTATTGGTAGACAAAGTTCGATTACTGGATCTGCAGTATATTATGCTGGAGGAGGCGGTGGAGGAGGGGTATCTTGGGGGAGTACCTCCGCTGGATCAGGTGGAAATGGGGGTGGTGGCGCTGGGGGGTCTTCAGGAAGTCCACAGGGTTCTAATGGAACACATGACACAGGAGGAGGAGGAGGTGGTTCTGCAAACTATAATCCACCTTCAGATCATTCGGATGGGGGGTCTGGTATAGTCATTATCCGTTACGTTACGGCAACTGGAGTTAATTCTCTATAGATTAATAGATTCTTGTCCCAGATGTATATAATATGGATTTAATTAAATCAAAAGAAAAAATATCAACCAATAAAGGTTTCACACTTCTTTTTGCATCGTTGATTGCAGCATTACTGCTTGCCATTGGCACGGGTATTTTCAATATCGTTTTTAAAGAATTAATTCTTACTTCATCAGCAAAAGGATCACAATTTGCATTTTATTCCGCTGATAGCGGTATTGAATGCGCCCTATTTGCAGATTTAAGAAAGAGAAGTTTTGCAACTTCGACAGGGTCTGCACCACCTCCATCTGAAACGATGTGCGCAGGTCAGAATATAAGTAGTGGGTGGAATGTGGTAACTGGAGCTAATTCAGCTGTGACTACATTTGAACTGACCTTTCCTCCATCCCAGCAATGTGCAACTGTAACCGTTATAAAAGGTGGGGGCGATACAACTATTGAAGCTAGAGGGTATAATACTTGTGATACCTCAAACCCCCGAAGAATGGAAAGGGGTATTAGAGTTAAGTATTAAGGACCCACTTTAAAAAATGGCTAAATTAAGCCCTGAAATCAGGGAAAGATACAAGAAGCTTCAAAAGCTGGCAAGATATCATCAGGAGCTTTACCACACAAAAGACGAGCCCGAAATAACAGACGAAGCTTATGATTCTTTAGCGAAAGAATTGACGGAGCTTGAAGAAAAATATCCAAAGCTTAAGGTTAAGGGTGGTGTAAGTGAGAGAGTGGGCGGAAAAATAATTGAGGGTTTCAAGAAAGCTCACCATAAAGTCAGACAATATTCTCTTGATAATGTTTTTAATTATGAAGAACTCCAAAAATGGGAAGAAAAGATTTTAAGAATTTTAGACAAAGAAGGAATAAAAGAGAAACCCCAATATGTGGCAGAATTAAAAATTGACGGGCTAAAAATTGTCTTAACTTATGTTAACGGTAAGTTAAATACTGCCGTTACCAGAGGAGATGGTGTTATGGGGGAAGATGTTACAGAAAATGTAAAGACAATTAAAAGCGTGCCGCTTGAAATTCCAAAAAAAGGAGAAACAATTGTTTCTGGAGAGATTTGGATGCCTTATAGCGAGTTTGAACGCATTAATGAAGAGCGTAAAAAAGCAAGTGAACCGCTTTTTGCAAACCCTCGAAACTCCACAGCAGGGACAATTCGCCAACTCGACACAGGTGTTACTGCAAGTCGTCGTCTTGAAACTTTTATTTATGATTTAGAAGAGGAAGGATTAAATCAGGTTGATGAATTGAACGGGTTAACCAAGTTGGGTTTTCAGGTTAATCCTTATGTAAAGGAATTTAATTCACTGGACGAAATAGAAAAGCATTATAAAAAGTGGAGTAAAGACAAAAAGAAGGTTAATTATGGAGTTGATGGACTTGTAGTAAAAGTTAATCAAAAAAATTTACAAAATATTTTAGGTTTTACCGGTAAGTCTCCTCGTTTTGCTGTAGCTTACAAATTTCCTGCAGAACAATCGACTACTGTAGTAAAAGATATTGTGCTTCAGGTTGGGCGGACCGGAACCATCACTCCGGTGGCTCAGTTGAGACCTGTTTTTGTTGATGGCTCTACGGTTTCAAGGGCAACACTTCATAATGAAGATGAAATAAAAAGACTTGATGTGCGAATTGGAGACACCGTGATTCTACAAAAAGCAGGAGATATTATCCCTGATATTGTAAGAGTTTTGACAGAGTTCCGTGACGGCTCGCAAAAGGCGTACAAGTTTCCTTCAAAAGTTTCAGCTTGTGGGGGCGACGGAAAAATCGAGAGAGTTCCAGGGCAAGCAGCGTGGAGATGTGCAAACAAAAATTCATTTGAGCAAATAAAAAGAAAGTTTCATTACTTTGTTTCTAAAAAAGCTTTTAATATTGATGGTTTAGGTCCACAAATTGTTGATAAGTTTTTGGAATTGGGTTTGATTACAAACTTTGATGACATTTTTACACTTGAGACAGGAGACATTTTGCCGTTGGAAGGTTTTAAGGAAAAATCTGTAGAGAATTTACTAAGAGAAATTGAAAAAGCAAAGCAAGTTACACTTCCTCGCTTTCTGGTTGGGCTTTCGATTGAACAAGTGGGCGAAGAAACAGCAATTGATCTAGCAAATCATTTTGGTTCGCTGGAGAAAGTTAGAAAATCAAGTTTAGAAGAACTTCAAGCAATAGATGGAGTGGGAGAAGTCGTTGGGAAGTCTGTTTTTGATTGGTTCCGTGATAAAGAGAACGCAAGATTAGTTGATAGGCTACTTAAACATGTAGAAACTGAGAATCCAAAAGTTGTATCAAAGAAACTATCTGGAAAAACTTTTGTTTTAACCGGAACAATGGGAAGTATGACCCGTGATGAAGCAAAAAGGGAAATTCGCATAGCTGGCGGGAATGTTTCAAGCTCTGTCTCTAAAGAAACTGATTATGTGGTAGCTGGCGAGAAAGTGGGAAGTAAATTAGATGATGCGAAGAAATTGAGAGTGAAAGTTTTGAGTGAGAAAGAGTTTAAGACCTTAATTAAATAGTGCTAAAATAAGCCATATGATCGAAAAAAAAGACATCGAACATCTGGCTAAGCTCTCGAGGATTGAGCTTACAGAAAGTGACAATCAAGGTCTAACAAAAGACATTGAGTCTATTTTGGGTTATGTGGATCAACTCAAGGAAGTTGAGGCTGATTTGACTGAGAAGAAAGCAGGAGAGAATAGAAATGTTTTGAGAGAAGACGAGAATCCGCATGAATCTGGTATTCATACTAAGGATATTTTAAAAGAAGCCCCAAGTACTGAAGACAACTTTATAAAAGTAAAAAATATCTTGTAATTCGATGGATCTCAAAAATCTTTCAATAAAAAAAGTGCATGAGGCAATGATAAATGGGGAATTTACTTCAGTTGATTTAGTTAATGAGTACAAAAAAGTATATGAAGAAAAAAATGGAGAGCTGAATGCCTACTTGGAATTTTTTGATGACGCAATTGAACAAGCCAAAGAGGCAGATGAAAAATTTAAAGACGGAAGTGCTGTTTTAATGACCGGAATTCCCGTTGCAATTAAAGACAATATTCTTTTTAAGGGTCACAAGGCAGGAGCGGCTTCAAAAGTTTTGGAAGGTTACACTGCAACATATGATGCGGATGTTATTAAAAAACTAAGAGAAGCTGGTGCAGTTATTATTGGGCGAACAAATATGGATGAGTTTGCTATGGGAGCTTCAACTGAAAACTCGGCATATGGTCCCACAAAAAATCCTCATGATACCTCAAGAGTGCCAGGTGGATCTTCTGGCGGATCGGTTGCAGCTGTGGCATCTGATATGGCACTTGTAACCTTGGGGAGCGATACGGGTGGCTCAATCAGACAGCCTAGTGCTTTTTGTGGAGTTGTTGGTTTGAAACCCACATATGGCAGTGTCTCTCGTTCTGGGTTAATGGCCATGGGTTCATCTCTAGATTGTATTGGTCCAATTGGAAAGAGTGTTTCCGATGTGGAAGCAGTGTTTGAAACAATTAAGGGTAAAGACGAAATGGACAGCACTTCTATCCCCGATGATTTATATGAGAAAAAAAATACAAAGAAGCCCGTCATAGGTGTACCAACGATTAACTATCCAAAGTATAAAGGAGACGAACAATGGGATTTGGCTTCAAATGAAAATTTAGAAAAGGCTGTGAAAAAATTTAAGGATTTGGGATATGATGTAAAAACTATAGAGCTTCCAAATATAAGGTATTCTGTTCCGGCTTACTATGTGGTAATGCCAGCCGAGGTGTCTGCTAATCTTTCTCGATTTGATGGCGTGAAATATGGACTACATAAAGATGGAGAGAATTTAATTGACGATTATTTTAAGACTCGTGGAGAAGGTTTAGGGGCTGAAGTAAAAAGAAGGGTTTTAGTTGGTACATATGTTCTTTCTGCTGGTTACGCAGATCAGTATTACTATAAAGCTCAGGCTGTGCGTGATCAGATTAGAGCTGACTATAAAAAAGCCTTTGAAAATGTTGATGTTATTCTTACTCCAACGACTGCAGGGCCTGCATTTAAAATAGGAGAGAAGATTAATGATCCAGTGGCAATGTATCTTGAGGATATCTTTACCAGTCCAGCAAATATGACGGGACTTCCTGCAATGTCTGTGCCTTCTGGCGCTGTTTCAGTTAATGGGAAAAACTTACCACTAGGAGTTCAACTAATGGCATCTCACCAAAGAGAGGACTTACTTTTCAAGGTTGGTAAGGAGTTTTTGGGAGAGAAGTAAGTATAATTTAAAGATGGATACGATGCGTTTTCTGAATATTCAATATTTTTTTGAGAAAGCTTACGCTATTTTAACTGGGACGGGGGACTTTGTTGCTTTTAGTGATGCTTCTATTTTGGCTCGCATTGCTTATTTATGGAAGTCATCCCTTCCTTATTTGGAAATAATTTCAACTTACCTTTCTTTAATTTTTTTAACTCTTTTAGTTTATACATACATTCGTTTAAGACAAGTTATTGTAGAAGACAAAAAGAAATTTGACGATCATTATGTACCGACAGAAGGTGAATTTTCTAAAAGTAAAAGATGGGAAAAAATTATTACTCTTGCAAATTCTGAGAACCCAAGTGATTGGCGACAGGCGGTGATAGAAGCGGATGTAATTTTAGATGAAATTGTTACAGCTCAAGGATTTCGAGGAGAAAGCTTGGGGGAAAAGATGAAAGGGATTGAAAAAAGTGATTTTAATACTCTGAACCAAGCATGGGATGCACATAAAGTTAGAAACAGAATTGCTCATGAAGGCGGAAACTTTATCTTAACTCAGAGGGAAGTCAAAAGGGTAATTGGGCTTTACGAACAAGTTTTCAAAGAGTTTCAATATATATAGTCTTGATTATTATCTAAATAGAAAAGACCTCACCAACAAAGTGGGGAGCAAGGCCAATTCCTCACTCCTGTTTCTGGCAGGGTCTATTGAACTATCTGTTGAGGTATTGGATTTTGTTATAGCTTTGTAGATTAGTGTCATTTTCCCCAGCAGGAAAAATGATGTCGGGTTGACTATTTTTTAAGTTTATATAAAATACTAATGTGCCTCGAGGGAGGCCTTAGTCCTAAGGAAATGAATATGTGATACTACTTAATTTTAAGTTAATACTAATTCAGGGTCCTTAGGTTGTGTACCTTGAAAATCAAAGACAAAAGAGACGATAATAAATATCGTTTTTTCTTTTGTCCTGTCTACTAATTTGAATTTATGCAAGTGAATTCAAATATTTTTTAGAGTTTGATCCTAGCTCAGGATGAACGCTGGCGACGTGGATAAGGCATGCAAGTCAAAGGGCCCTTCGGGGCACTGGCAAACTGGGTAGTAACAAGTGGGAACTCGCCCTTAAGTCATGAATAGCTTCGAGAAATCGGGGGTAATACATGATATCCCTTCGGGGGAAAGATTTATTGCTTAAGGAGAGGCCTGCTTAGTATCAGCTTGTTGGTAGTGTAAAAGACTACCAAGGCTATGACGCTTAGGGGAGGTGAGAGCCTGACCCCCACCATTGGCACTGAGACACTGGCCAAACACCTACGGGTGGCTGCAGTCGAGAATCTTCCGCAATGCACGAAAGTGTGACGGAGCGACGTCGCGTGATGGATGAAGTCCTTAGGGGCGTAAACATCTTTTATGAGGGAGGAAGTTTATTGACGTTACCTCATGAATAAGGAGTTGCTAAACTCGTGCCAGCAGCAGCGGTAATACGAGTGCTCCAAGCGTTATCCGGAATCACTGGGCGTAAAGGGTCCGTAGGCGGTCTTGTTAGTCTTTTGTTAAAGCCCGGGGCTTAACTCCGGATCGGCAAAGGAAACGGCAAGACTAGAGGTTGCGAGAGGTTGTTGGAACTCATAGTGTAGGGGTGAAATCCGTTGATCTTATGGGGAACACCAAATGCGAAGGCAAACAACTGGCGCATTCCTGACGCTGAGGGACGAAAGCGTGGGTCGCGAATGGGATTAGATACCCCAGTAGTCCACGCCCTAAACGTTCTCAACTAGCTTTTCGGAGTATCGACCCTCTGAGAGGCGAAGCTAACGCATTAAGTTGAGCGCCTGGGTAGTACGAGCGCAAGCTTAAAACTCAAAGGAATAGACGGGGACTTGCACAAGCGGTGGATCATGTGGCTTAATTCGATAGTAAACGAAGAACCTTACCAGGGTTAGAAACTTATTCGACGAACTTCAGAAACGAAGTTTTTCTCACAAGGACGGATAAGCAGGTGTTGCATGGCCGTCGTCAGTTCGTGATTTGAATTGTTCCCTTAAGTGGGGTAACGAACGCAACCCTCATTGCCTGTTATATGTGTCAGGCGAGACTGCCTCCGACAGGAGGAGGAAGGTGGGGATGACGCCAGGTCAGCATGACCCTTGATACCCTGGGATGCACACGTGATACAATGGCTGCCACAACAGGTTGCGACGGAGTAATCCTGAGCTAATCCTTAGAAAAGCAGCCCCAGTTCGGATTGAGGTCTGAAATTCGACCTCATGAAGTCGGAATCGCTAGTAATCGCGGGTCAGCATACCGCGGTGAATACGTTCTCAAGTCTTGTACTCACTGCCCGTCAAGCCAAGGAAGCTGGGAGTGCCCGAAGTTCCCATTTATTGGGGCCGAAGGTAAATTCAGTGACAAGGGTTAAGTCGTAACAAGGTACGGCTACCGGAAGGTGGTCGTGGATTATTTAAAACAAAAAACCTGAAGCTTAGCGGCTTCAGTTACGGTGTCGGTTGAAGCATCTCACAAGTAGCTTCAAGATAATAATACTCAAATCTTTAAAAGGTATTGGACACTGGGAAAGACCAGTCCGATAACATTCTTAATGTGTCGAGGTAAAGTAGAGAGGGCATAAGAAAGAACGATAAATCAAGAGAGCGCCGTTGGCGCTTTTTTGATTTATTAGCAACTAGAACTACTAATAATGTGTTGAGATCTAAATATCCACATTTAGCATCAAAAATATAAATATTGCAAAAGAGAAGAATTTTTGGAAGAATACCTTTTGTATCAGCGATAATCAGTTCTATAAGATACAAGTTAGAAAACTTAAAAAAGGAAGTTTCTTCTACAAAGAGTCTTATTGTCATGGTACCTGCCAGATAAGTTATAGTGATGGAGTAAGAAAAACGAAATTGGTGACGGGTATAAAAGCTTTTATAGATTTATACTTAAAATAAGCGACTGTGGCTCAGTGGTAGAGCGTTCCGCTGATAACGGAGAGGTCGAAGGTTCGATTCCTTCCAGTCGCACCTTTCAATAAACCCAGAAAAAGAAAAAAGCAGGCACCGGTGTTTTGGTGCCTGCCTCGTCGGTGCCTCTACTGCCCTTATTCCCAGTCCTTCTCGGAATCTGGGAACCAAGGCCAGCTGGTGCGGATTCCGTGCAGCATTCCACAGAGCCCGACGCCTACTCCTATGAGGACTATCCCCCACAGGTACCAACTGGCGAGCCCGAGCCCACCCCCTGATTGCCAGAGGACTACTCCCAGGCCGAACGCGAAGACCAAAATCACTGTTCCCAGCGTGGCCTCCACGAGATCCTCTTCCGAAGACATTTGTTCCATACGCTTTCCTCCCAATAAGGGATAATAGCACATTACCTGAATTTGTCAACTAATTCTAAATATTGAAAGTAGAGTCAATATAAAATGATTATCTCTATATAGTATGTACTATAGTACGTACCATGGTATATACTATTTTTATGAATAGATACACAAGAAAATTAGGGAGGACAAGCAGATACAGTTATCTCGTCACTCTTCCTAAAGAGGTCGTTCAAAAATATGGCTGGAAGGAAAAGCAAAAACTTGCTATTGTTGACCGCGGACGAGGCCTAGTTGAAATCAGAGACTGGAGGAAGAAATAGTATGAATAAGCCAAAAGTAATTGTTTTTGCCTCTGGTTCAAAAGACGGAGGTGGTTCTGGATTCGAAAACCTGACTCTAGAATCGAGAACGAACCCGCGAGTCAACCTTGAGGTTGCAGCGGTTGTTTCAAACCATAAGGATGGAGGAGTTCGGCAAAAGGCCGACAGACTTAACGTTCCCTTCATTCACTTTCCTGGTCCTTTCGGGGCGGAAGAGTATCAGAGAATCGTTAAGGAGAGTGGTGCGAAATGGGTTGCACTCTCTGGCTGGTTGAAGCTAGCCAAAGGACTTGACCCGGCATGCACCATTAACATTCATCCTGGACCATTGCCAGAGTTTGGCGGTGCTGGTATGTATGGCCATCATGTTCATGATGCTGTAATAGACGCTTATGGCCGTGGTGAGCTAACAAACTCTGCCGTTACCATGCACTTCGTCACCGAGAATTACGACGAAGGTCCTACACTCTTTAAAATCTCGGTTCCAATTGACGATGAGGACACGACGGAGTCTTTAGCAGAGAGAGTCAACAAGGCCGAGCATGAGTGGCAACCGATTATCACCAGCTTGGTGGTGAACGGTAAGATCTCTTGGGATGGGAGGAACCCGAAAAGCCTAAAGTTGCCGAAAGACTACAGGCACATTTAATTCGGACGAGTTCAGGCGCGCTCAGTGGAGCGCGCCTTGTAACTAAATTAAAATCATGAACAATTTTTACATAGTTGCAACACCAATAGGAAATCTGGAAGATATCACTCTTCGGGCCTTGAGGATTATGAAGGAAGTTGATTTGATTTTAGCCGAGGATACAAGGGTAACAAAAAAGCTTTTAGATAAATATGAAATAGAGACTCCTCTTCAAAGATTTGATGCGAAAGTCGAAGCAAAGAATTTTGATAAGACCATCAATTTATTGAAGGAAGGAAAGAATATTGCTCTTGTCAGTGACGCTGGGACACCCGGTATAAATGACCCTGGAAGTTTTATTGTTTCAATTGTCAGGAAAAACTTGCCAGAGGTAAAGATTACACCAATTCCCGGGCCATCAGCACTAACCACTTTTTTGTCTGTAGCCGGACTGAAGAATACTGAATTTACTTTTTTAGGATTTTTGCCTCATAAAAAAGGCAGGGAAACTATTTTCAAGGAAATATCTGAATTAAAGAGGACTACAATTTTTTATGAGTCGCCACACAGGATTTTAAAAGCGCTGGGAAGCTTAGACGAATTCCTTACAGACGAAAGAAATATAATAGTCGCCAGAGAGTTGACTAAAATTTACGAGGAGATTATTTCTGGCTCTGCTAAAGAACTTTTAGAACATTTTAAAAGTAACAAAGAGAAGCAAAAAGGCGAATTTGTTGTGATTGTTGAAGAGAAATAATACAATATGCTTATTATGACCAGGTTAAACACAATTCTTACACTTTCTATACTAGTATTACTCCTACCATTCTTAGGATTTCCTCAATCCTTTGATAATTTTCTTTATGTAATTTTTGGTGGGGCTATTTTTGTTTTTTCTTATTTATTAAAGAAAGATTTTGATGAAAGAGGATTCCAATCAAAAAACACAAGAGACACAGGAGGAGATGATATTTCACCCTGAAATAAAAAGGCTAAACAAAGCCAAAATTATTCTTTACACCATTCCTGTTTTAGTTATTTTTGGGGTATTTTTTGGGGTTCCTCATATTTTCTCAACAAAATATATTTCAGGCGGAACAATTCCTATTATTTCCGGAGAAAAAGAAGAAGGAAAAGATGAAAATAAGTTTGTTCCAATTTATCTACCAACGCCAAATTCAGTTAAAGGTGTCTATATGACAAGCTGGGTTGCTGGAACAGATAGTTTGCGCAAGCAAATTGTTAAACTGGTTGAAGATACAGAATTGAATACCATCATTATTGATATAAAAGATGACACCGGCAGAGTTTCTTTTGCCGTTGAAGATGAGTATTTAAATGAAATTGGTTCACCCGAAGTCAGAATTCCGGATATAAAAGAATTTATAAAATACCTGAATACTAAAGGAATTTATATAATAGGGCGCATCAGTGTTTTTCAAGATCCTTATTTGATTAAACAAAGACCCGATTTGGCAGTGAAGAGGGCGAGTGATGGTGCGGTTTGGAGAGACAGAAAAGGAATCGGCTGGCTTGACGCAGGAAGTCACGAGGCTTGGGATTATGTTGTTAGCATTGCCCGTGAATCTTACAATGTTGGTTTTGACGAACTTAACTTCGACTATATTCGCTTTCCGTCTGATGGGAACATGAGAGATATTTACTATCCATTTAGCGAGGAAAAAGTTTTAACAGACCCCGATTTTGGAAAAGCTAAAGTTCTCAAAAACTTTTTTGCTTATCTTGACAGCCAGTTAGAGGATTTAGATATGCCAATTTCCGCTGATTTGTTTGGTATGACTACGACAAACAAAGATGATTTGAATATTGGTCAGGTTTTGGAAAATGCACTACCTTACTTTGATTATATTGCCCCAATGGTTTATCCGTCTCATTATCCGACGGGATTCAATGGTTATCAAAATGTAAACGCCTATCCATATGAAATAGTTAATTTTTCAATGAGTGAAGCAGTGAAAAGGATAAGAGAATTCAAGGAAATTAAAGCTAGCACCACTCCCAATGCCCCATATTTGTCAAAGTTAAGAACAAATCAACTCCGACCCTGGCTTCAAGACAATGATTATCCAGTACCTTATACTCCGGAGATGGTCAGGGCTCAAATTGATGCTACTTATGACGCTGGCCTGAACTCTTGGATGTTATGGGACGCAGCTAACACCTATACCAGAGCAGCATTAGAGAATGTTACTCTGGAGAATCAAGAATAGGGAATTAAGAATTAAGCAGACCGAACATTTTATTCCTAACTCTTAATTCTTTATTCCTAATTCTGTTGATATAATCAACATGATGTATGACCCAAATAAAAAAACGTATTTTGGCCTTACTGATTATAGAGGCAAGCAGACCAAGTTTGGTATTAGAGCCGAAGATAGACAAAAACACGTCTATGTCATAGGTAAAACCGGAATGGGAAAGTCCAACCTTCTTGAGGTTATGGCAATCCAAGACATCAAAAATGGCGAAGGCATTGCTTTTATAGATCCTCATGGCAAATCGGCAGAGATTCTTTTAGATTTTATTCCAGAGAACAGGATTGACGATGTCCTTTATCTTGCTCCCTTTGATATGGAGAATCCCATTTCCTTCAATATTATGGAGGATGTCGGCGCGAACAAAAGACACTTAGTGGTAAGTGGTCTGATGACTGCTTTCAAAAAGATTTGGGCAGAGCAATGGAGTGCTCGAATGGAGTACCTTTTAAATAACGCCTTACTTGCTCTGCTTGAATATCCAAACGCCACTCTTTTGGGTGTTAATAGAATCTTTGCAGATAAAGCTTACCGTAAAAAAGTTGTAGACAATGTCACAGATGTTTCTGTCAAAGCTTTTTGGGAAAATGAATATGCTAAGTATTCTGACAAGTTTGCAACTGAAGCAACGGCCGCTATACAAAATAAAGTCGGGCAGTTTATATCCAACCCCCTCGTCAGAAATATTATCGGTCAGCCCGAGTCTTCTTTTGATATAAGAAAGATGATGGACGAAAAAAAGATTATCATTGTTAATCTTTCAAAAGGCTTGGTGGGGGAGGATAATGCCAATCTTTTAGGCAGTTTCTTAATTACTAAGATTTACTTGGCCTCTATGTCGCGGTCAGATGTTTCTCTAGTTGAGATGAGCAAACTTCCTAATTTCTATCTATATGTTGACGAATTTCAGTCTTTTGCCAATGAATCTTTTGCTGGGATTCTCTCGGAGGCAAGGAAATATAAACTTAATCTATCTATAGCTCATCAATATATTGAACAAATGTCAGAAGAGGTCAGGGACGCCGTTTTTGGTAATGTCGGAACAATGATTACGTTTAGAGTTGGAGCTTATGACGCCGAAGTTCTGGAAAAGGAATTTGCCCCAGAGTTTGAAGCCGTAGACTTAGTTAATCTTGGCCGTTATCAGATGTATTTAAAGCTGATGATTGATGAAGTTGGGTCTCGCCCTTTTTCCGCCATAGGCATACCTCCATATGAACTTCCTAGAGTTTCGTATAAGGATATGGTCATAGACCGTTCCAGAAAACAATTTTCCCAAAAGAGAGATATTGTCGAGGATAATATTACTAAATGGCACGAGACGGAAGATAAAAAACCGAAGATGGAAGATAGAAGACAGAAAACGGGAGACAGAGAACAGAGATTTAATCGTCCAAGAGAGAAACCAGGGTTTGGCAAAGATGCTTCTGGTGGACAGACTCCTGAAAATTTAAAAAGAAACATACCTCAGTCTTCTGGAAATGCAATCGATAGGGAGAAAAAGTTGAAAAAAACCATGTCATTAGAACATTTAAGGCCTAAGAAGGACGACAAGAAAAAGAATCCTTCGAAAGAAAATGTTGACGAATTGCGCCAGGCTTTGTCGACTGTTCTGAAGGATGTTCATTCAAAGCATCCAGAAAGTGGAAAGGTAGCAGAAGGAGAGCAGAAACAAAAAGTAGAAACAAAAACTCCAATACAATCTACGCAACCCCAGCCAAACCAAGTGTCTAACAAACATCCGGACGAAGTTCCAGAGGACGTTTTGAGAAAAGTGCTGGATGTAAAATAATGAAATACTTTGGGGTATTCTCCTTAGTGTTTTTTATTCCGCTAATAACTTTTGCTCAAATTATAATTACAGAAATCATGTATGACCTTGAGGGTAGTGATTCTGGTAGGGAGTGGATTGAGATAACAAATATCACAACAGATTCAATTGATCTTTCTACTTGGAAGTTTTTTGAAAATGGTAGTAATCATGGTTTGGTTATTTTTCAGGGCGATTCTAATTTGAGCGCTAATTCTAGTGCTATTCTTGCTGATAATCCTTCCAAATTCTTATCAGACTGGTCTGGGTTTAGTGGAGTAATTTTTGATAGTTCTTTCTCTCTAAAAAACACAGGGGAGTCAATTTCAATTAGAAATCCAGATTTATCTGACGTTGATTTAGTTAATTATATTACCGATTGGGGAGCACAAGGTGATGGCAGTTCTTTACAAAAGAATAATGGAACTTGGTTGGCTAGTTCTCCAAATCCTGGAGTTTATACTTCAAGTTCAGGAAGTAGCGAGGAAAGTTCGGATGAAGAAACACCAAGTGGTTCTAGTAGCGCATACATTGAACCAGTAAATTTCCCAACAGGAACAATCAGTACAAGAATTTTAGGAGAAAGGATTGTTCTTTCTGGCGCAGATTCATTTTTTGAGGCCGAGAGTCTTGGGGTTGAAGGAGAAAAATTGGAGAATGCTAAGCATTTCTGGAATTTTGGTGACGGAAGTATAAAAGAAGGAGAGAAAGTTCTTCATAACTATATTTATCCAGGGGAATATATTATTTTTCTTGATGTTAGTTCTGAATCTTTTACAACAAATGAAAAAATTTATATAGAGGTCATTCCCTCTAGTATCTTTATAGTCGAATCTAATAAGGGTTTTATAAAAATAGGAAATGATTCTAAAAAAGAGCTGAACATTTCACTTTGGATTTTACAAGTGAGAGAAGATTTCTTTATTATTCCTAAGAATACTTATATAAGGTCTGGAGGAGAAATAACCTTTTCAAATGAAATAACAAATTTAAATGGAAGTATGAAGTCGACGAGACTTTTATATCCAAATGGAAGAAGGGCATATGAATTTAACAACAGTCCTGTCGCAGTGTCTGTTGCGGTTGCAACACCCGAGACTTCAGTACCAACTGTTCAGGAAATAGTGAAAAATGAAGCTAAAAATCCTATAGAAGAAGCACAATTAACCGCTACCGCAGTCCTAAATGAACCGTTACAAACATCTAATGAAGGAAGAGAAAGTTTTATTGATAAGTGGATTTTGGCACTGATAGGCATAATCTTGATTTCCATTTTTGGCGTTCTTTTGATGAATAAAGATAAGACAGTTGAAGGATTTACCATAATAGAGTAGTTTTTATATAAGAACCTTTGATATGGCTCGAAAGTTGTATTAACAGAGCCATTTTTTGGTGATTAAGGATGAAGAAAATACTTATTTTTTCACTGGCTTACTACCCTGATTTTGTAGGCGGGGCAGAGGTCGCTATAAAAGAAATTACCGATAGAGTTCCTCCCAAAGAGGCTTCTTTTGACATGGTTACGGCCAAGCTTAATTCAAATCAGAAAAGGTTTGAAAAAATAGGTAATGTTAATGTTTATCGTGTTGGTCTGGGCCTTGAGACTTTTGATAAATTTGCAATTTCAACTTTTGGTTTTTTAAAAGCACTCTCCCTTCATAAAAAAAATAAATATGATGTTTCGTGGGCGGTTATGGCTAATCAGGCGGCTGTTGCAGCTTCGGTATTTAAATTTTTTTGTAAAAAAGTTCCACTTGTTTTAACAATACAAGAAGGAGACGAAGAAGAATATTTGAAGAGATATGTTTTTGGGAATAATTTTCTATACAAGATACTCATCAAACCATGGCATACAATGCCTTTTAGATTTGCTGACAGAGCTATTACCATTAGTACTTATTTGAAAAAGAGAGTTGAGCAAAATAACTTTAAAGGACCAATTGATATTATTCCTAATGGTGTTGATTTGAAAAATTTTACAAAAAATTATCAAGAAGATAAATTGGATGCTCTTAGAGAAAAACTAGAGATAAAAAATGACGAAAAAACTATTATTACAACATCAAGACTTGTTGATAAGAATGCTATTAATGACATTATTTCTTCTCTCTCTCATCTTCCCAAAAAATATAAGCTTTTAATTCTAGGAACAGGCCCGCTTCTTTATAAACTTCAAAATTTGGCAGAAAAAGAAGGTGTTTATAACAGGGTGAAGTTTTTAGGTTTTGTTGACAACAAGGAGATTCCAAAATATTTAAAAATTTCAGATTATTTTGTAAGACCATCCATTTCAGAGGGTATGGGGAATTCTTTTATAGAGAGTTTTGCAGCTGGTATTCCGGTTATAGCAACTCCGGTTGGTGGTATTACAGACTTTTTAGTTGATGAAGAAACTGGGCTCTTTTGCGAAATCAGAAATCCTGAGAGTATCGCAGAGAGAATCAAATTTTTAGAGAAGAATAGTGAATTAAGAGAAAAGATCATACTCAAAGCCAAAGAGGCATCAAAGGGCTACGACTGGAACTTGATAGCTAAAATAATGAGTAAAAAGGTCTTTGTTTTGCAATCTGGTTGCATTCAAAAAATTGTTATTTCTAGCGGTATTTTCCCTCCACAAATTGGAGGTCCAGCTTATTATGCATGGAATTTATCAAAAGAATTAAAGGGGATGGGGCATGATGTAAAAGCTGTTTCCTATGGAATTGAGAGCAAACTACCTTCTGGTATCAGACATCTGGCTTATTTTTTTAGACTTCTTTTTAATTCATTTGGAGCTGACTTTATCTTAGCCCTCGACACTCTAAGCGTTGGCCTTCCTTCAGTCTGGGTTAAAAATACTTTAGGCAAAAAACTTTTAATTAGAATTGGTGGAGATTTTCTTTGGGAAGACTATGTTAATCGAAAAGAAGGTGAGGTTGTTCTTTCAGATTTTTACAATCACAAAGGATCTTTTTCAAAAAGAAGTAGGAAAATATTTAATCTCACAAACTATGTTCTAAACAATGCGGATGCAATTATCTTTAGTACCAAGTGGCAGGAAAATATTTTCAATAAGGTCTATAATCTGGAGGCTGAAAAGAGTCACATTGTTGAAAATTTTTATGGGGAGAAAAATAAATCACAAAATTACAAGAGAAAGAATTTTCTGTGGGCTGGAAGGAAAATTATTTTGAAAAATATAAAAAGAACGGAACAAGCTTTCGTAAAAGCTAAAGAAATACAAAAAGACATAGAGCTCGATGTCCTCTCTGGTTTCAAAAGAGAAGAACTTTTAAGAAAAATTTCTGAATGTTATGCCGTCATCCTTCCATCTTTTAGTGAAGTTAGTCCAAATTTAATTATGGAGGCGATTTCTTTTAATAAGCCATTTATTATGACAGAAGATACGGGTATTCATGACAGGGTGGGAGACATTGGTATTTTCATCAGTCCTTTATCAGAGGAAAATATCAAAGAAAAGATTTTGTTTTTGTCTGATGAAGTAAGTTACAAAGAACAAAAGGCAAAGATTGAAGGGTTTAATTTTGCACATAGTTATAAAGAAATTGCAGAGGAGATATTAAATATTTCGAAAAAAATATGAATATATTAACAATAGGGTCAGACAGGAAAATATTTGATGAAACAAGCAATGTCAAAAAGAGAGCTGTTGACTATGGTTCTTTAGTTAATGAGTATTATGTCATAGTTTTCACTCAGAAATCCCTTGGTTTAAAGATAAAACAGCTTTCAGGCAATACTTGGGCCATACCCACAAATTCTTCAAATAAATGGTTTTATATCTGGGATGCCTATAAAATAGGGCGAAAAATGGCTGAAATTGACCTTGTAAGCTCACAAGACCCTTTTGAGAGTGGTTTGGCTGGGTTTCTGATTTCAAGGTTTTTAAAGACAAAATTCCAGATTCAAATTCATACTGATTTCAAGAATCCTTATTTTAAAAAGAGTTTTTTAAATAAGATTAGGCTTATTCTTGCAGGTATTACTCTTCCTAAAGCAGATTTAATAAGAGTTGTTTCAACTAAAATTAAAAAATCTCTGAAGGATTACAAGTTAAAAGCTAAAATTACAATTTTGCCTATATTCGTTGATCTCGAAAAGAATGAATCCAAGGAAGCACTTTTTGATGTCCACGATAGATTCCCAACATTTTCTAAAATAATTTTAATGACGACTCGATTAGAGGAAGAAAAAAGAGTAAGTCTTGCTTTAAAAGTTTTTAAGGGACTGATTAAAAAACACAAAGATATTGCATTAGTAATTGTAGGGGATGGTCGAGAGAGAAAAAACTTAGTTGGGGAATCAAAAAAGTTGGGAATTAATAAAAATGTTTTCTTTGAAGGGTGGCGTGACGATTTAATTTCTTATTACAAAACATCTGATGTTCTTTTATCAACTTCTCTTTATGAAGGTTATGGACTTTCATTAATAGAAGCATCTTCTTTAGGGCTTCCTGTTGTGACAACAGATGTTGGGATTGCCGGAGACATTCTAATTAATAATACTAATGCACTGGTCTGTCCCGTTGAGGACTTTGGATGTTTAAGAGACTCATTAACTAAATTAATAGAGGACGAGAGTCTTTATGAAAAACTTAAAAAGAATTCATTGAATGTTTCCGAGAGACTCATTTATAAAAATAAATTTGATTATTTAGACGCTTATAAAAAAAGCTGGAGAATATGAGACTTTTAATTCTTACACAAAAAGTTGATTTGAACGATGATGTCCTTGGATTCTTTCATGGATGGATAAAAGAGTTATCAAAAAAATATTCTTCCATTATTGTTATTGCTCTTGAAGTTAATAATTATGATTTACCAGAAAATGTGGAAGTTTTGTCACTTGGTAAAGAAAATGGAAGATCAAAAATCAAATATATTATTAATTTTTATAAATATATTTGGAATAAAAAGAGTAATTATGACTCTGTTTTAGTCCATATGAACGCTGAATATATGGCTTTAGGCGGGCTTTTATGGAAATTATGGGGTAAGAGAACCTCTCTCTGGTATAACCATTCTCATGGCTCTGTTTGGGCTAGAATATCCACTTATATTTCTGACAATATTTTCTACACATCCCCTTTTGCATTTATGGCTAAATTTAGGAAATCAGTAAAAATGCCTGTTGGTATTAATACAGATTTGTTTAAATTAAATGAAAATATTAGTAAAAAAGATAATTCATTATTATTTTTATCTCGTATTTCTCCCGTCAAAAAACTTAAAGAATTAATTGAGGCACTATTAATTCTTGATCAAGACAATATTGATTTCAAATTAACTATCGCAGGGGAGGCGAGCGAAGGATCTGAAAATTATTTTAATAAAGTTAAAGTTCTTTCTAAAGACTTAGAAATGAAAGGTAAAGTTCAGTATATTGGTAGTGTTCCAAATTACGAAACTCCAAGTCTTTATAATGAGCATGAAATTTTTATAAATTTAACTGAATCTGGTTCATTTGATAAAACAATTGTAGAATCAATGTCTTCTGGTACTTTGGTTTTGGTTTTGAATGAATCTCTTAAGGATTTTTTACCAAAGGATTTTATTTTCAGTGATAGTAGTCCTCAGGTTATATCAGATGTCATAAAGAAAGCCTTATCTATGGATAGTGATAGTGGGAAAAATCATATTTCGAAAAATAGAGCTTATGTTGAAAGTGGGCATAGTCTGAAAAAGCTTACTAATTCTTTGTATGGACTTTTATAGATTTATTCACGATTTTTGTTAAAGTATCCTAATTAATATGAAAGATTTTATTTTAATACCAACGTATAACGAGAGAGAAAATATCTCAATTATTATTCCTGAGCTTATGGATTTAGTTCCAGAGGCTAATATTTTAGTTATTGACGATAGTTCTCCTGACGGAACTGCAGATGTTGTAAAAGAACTTTCTTTGAAATATCCCAATGTACATCTCCTTTCAAGGAAAAAGAAAAAAGGGCTAGGCGCCGCATATAAAGACGCTTTTAAAAAAGTTCTAGAAAATAATGATGTTAGGTATATTATAACCATGGATGCAGATGGCTCTCATCATCCCAGTTATGTTCCAGAAATTATTAAATTAATGAAGAATTCAAATCTTGTTTTAGGGTCTAGATATATTAAAGGTGGAGGTGTTGAAAGTTGGGAGTTATGGCGACTTTTACTCAGTAAATATGGGAATATTTATCCTAGATTAGCTTCTGGTTTAGGAGTCAGAGACATGACTTCTGGTTTTACCTGTCTTGATTCAGACACAGCCAGGAAGATTGATTTTGAGAAAATTGGAGCAAGTGGTTACGCATATCTAATGGAGTTTAAGTTCCATATAATTAATGATTTAGGGGCAAAATTCTCTGAATATCCAATTATTTTTAGAAGTAGAAGGGAGGGTGAATCTAAGATGTCTAGCCATATTATTCTTGAAGGTTTAAAGACCCCATTTAAACTCTTTCTGAGAAGATTAACGAAATTACCATTAGTCGGTAGTGTTTTGAATCATAGTACAAGTGGTTTTAAAGATTTTGGAATGCCATTTAGGTATTTAATTTCTGGAATTGTGGCTGCTACTACAAACTTTGGAGTTCTTTTTATTCTGACTGAGATTTTCTCACTTTGGTATATTTCTTCATCAATATTATCTTTTGTCGCTTCTCTTTTTGTAAGTTTTCTTCTACAGAAATTCTGGACATTTAGAAATCATGCTTTGGATAAAGTTCATCATCAAGCTTTCTTTTATATTTTGACAATAACATTAAGTTTAGGAGTTAATACCGGAGTAATTTTTGTTTTAGTTGAATATTTGGAACTCTGGTACATGCTAAGTGCAGTTATTGCCGGTGTGGTTATAAGTGTTATGAATTTTATTTTCTATAAGAAAATATTTAGGTAATCTTTTCAAAAACTACCACAATTGAATTTGATTCACCTATTTTTAAGTGCTTATCTAGTATAGATAAAAAATAAAGAGGGTAGAAAAGAAGGGCTACGACTGGTTTTGATGTAAAACAATTAAGGAAGTCTATCATTTTTTTAGCTGGAGTATATATATAGTGAATTACATTTTTAATTACTAAATTATTTTCTTTGGCTAATTCTTTGAATTCTTCAATTGTATAGCCAGGTTTTTCATGATTATATTGTTTGTAATCTAGGGAATTACTTTTTGAATGTTCAGGAGTTGTGATTATTAAAGTCCCATTTTTCCTTAAAACTCTTGATAATTCACTAAATGCTTTTTTATCTTCTTTAATATGCTCTATTACTTCAGAGCTCATCACTATGTCAAATGATTCATTTTGTAGAGGCAGGTTTGTTAGTGAGCCAATCATTGTCTTAATATTTTGGAGTTTTGAATACTCACTTATATTCCTATTAATTCCATTGATTCTGTTCTCATCAAGATCAATAAGATTTAGGTTTTTAAAACCCATATTAGCTAGAGTCATTGAAACAATTCCGTAACCACAGCCAGCATCTAAGATTTCTTTGTTTTTTGGAACATTTTTAAATATTGAAAGGAGAATTCTAGCTCTCATTCGAAACCATATATGTGGCGTACCAAAGACAAGGACAGCCATCTTATTTATAAGACTCATCTTTATGCTGTACGACTTTCCATCAGCCGTACTAAGATTTACTGACGAAAAATGAGCTAATATTGATCCTATGGGCATCATTGTTTTTATTGTGAAATAATATAATCTATAGCATACATTATGGCAGATAGTAAAACTAAAAATTTAGACCTTTCAATTGTTATTCCTGTCTATAACGAAGAGGCGGTTTTGCCATTTTTAATAGAGAGGCTCGATAAAAATATCCCATCTTGGGGCAATTGTGAAATCATTTTAGTTAATGATGGCAGTAGCGATAACACTTATAATATCTTGAAAGATTCTCTTGGAGGTAAAAAACATTATAAGGTCGTCCACTTTACTAGAAATTTTGGTCATCAAGAGGCAGTGTCTGCTGGACTTGCTGAATCTTCTGGGAATTATGTTTCCATAATGGATGGTGATTTACAGGACCCACCAGAGTTAATAAATCAAATGTTAGATAAATTGAAAAATGAGAATACGGAAATCGTTTATGCGGTAAGAGAGAGAAGGAAGGGGAATATTTTAAAAAGATTTTTCTATAAATTGTTTTACAGAATTCTACGAAAGCTCTCTGATATTAAAATACCACTTGATTCGGGGGATTTTTGTATAATGAGCCGTCTTGTGGTGGACAAAATAAATTCTCTACCGGAGCACAATCGTTTTGTCAGAGGCCTACGTTCTTGGACTGGCTATAAAAGTACCAGTATTAAATACAATAGGGAGGATAGGACTATCGGAAAAGCAAAGTATTCAATCTCAAAACTTTTTAAGCTAGCACTTGATGGTCTGACCGGGTTTTCGACTATCCCCTTGAGACTATCAATTTATATAGGTTTTACTATAGCCCTTCTCTCTTTTTTGGCCGCTATTGTTATCCTTATTTTAAGAATAACTCTTGCTTTTAATGTCAGCGGTTGGGCGTCGCTTATTTTAGTAGTCTTTTTCATGGGTGGTGTACAGCTTCTCTTATTGGGCGTTGTTGGAGAGTATATAGCCAGAATTTATACAGAGTCTCAGAACAGGCCTGTCTATGTAATAAAAGAAAAAGATGGATTTTAAAGGTAATTTTGGTCCAAACTCCTTCTTGAACAAGCATAAAATTGCCCTTACTTTAGCCTTGGTTATAGCAATACTTTTTGTTCTTCCACAACTTGTTTTTATGTTTGATTCGAACTATCAAGGCATACAAATGCTTAGTACTGACGCTGAGTACTTCTATCTATCAAGGGCTAATGAAGTTTATGAAGGTGATGGCGATGTCTCAAACCCGTATCTTGAAGACAAGGATACGCCAGCCATGTATCCGATTTTAGGTGAGAATATTATTGCCAGAACAGGACTTCTGCTCAATCTAAGTGTTGTTGAAACGATGATTCTCTTTAAGGCAGTTCTCCCATTTCTAATGTTTCTTTTAATCTATGCTTTTGTTTTTAGAATTTTTGGCAGCAAGCAAGTTGCCATTCTTTCGACGGTTCTCATTATGCTCGGCTATAATTTACTTGATGGATTTGTTCCAGTTAAGGATCTTCTAACTCTTTCTGTTAATTCGAATAGTTTTCTACCTTACACAAGGCCACCACATCCAATAATTAGCTCATTTTTCATTTTTGGTGGACTTTATTTAATCTATCTGTTGTCTGAAAAAATAAATGATGGATTAGATGTAAGTTGGAAATATGTTTTAGCTCTTGGTTTTGTTTCTGGGGTATCAATTTACAGTTATATTTACGCCTGGTCGTTTCTTGTTGTCTTCCTAGGCCTTTATGGGGTTTACTTTTTATTCAAAAAAGATTTTGAAGCCTTCTGGGTTTTTGTAAAAGTAGCCATTATCAATCTTTTGATAACTATTCCTTACTGGATGAATGTTCTTGAGGCTAGGGCCCATCCATTTTATACAGAGAGTTCATTAAGGGTTGGTTTAATTAATACCCATGCTCCTATTTTTTCAGTCTGGCTTCTTTTAGTGACACTAGCCATTCTTTTTCTCTGGCCCAAGGAAGAGCTTTGGAGAAAAATTAAACCTTTCTTTCTTATATTCATCTTTTCTTTATGGGTGGCCATAAACCAGCAAGTTATTAGTGGTTATGAGCTTCATCATGCTCATTATCATTTCTATATTGCAAAGCCCCTGATTAGCATTGTTCTGGCTTCTCTATTTGTTTATTGGTCAATAAGGCTTTTTAAGGCTAAATCGGCTATATTGAGCCTTATTCTTCTATTAGTTCTTTTTATAAATGGAGTTTTAATTCAAAAGTCTGCCTATGCCTCAAACTATGAAGAATTTGCCTCTAATCAGAAATATCAAGAGTTAAGTGCATATTTAAATGAAAACTATACGGAACCAGTTTCAATTTGGTCTACTCCCGAAGATGCCTTGATTCTACCTGTTTACACTAACCATAATTTTCCAAATCACGATGGCCTTGGTTACTCGATTCTAAGCAATGACTATTTAATAGACAGATTATTGCTTGGCTATAAACTTCAAAATGTTAAACCGGAAAATTTTAGGAGTATTTTGGAAGAAGACAAGCTGTATGCTTCAAAGAGAACTTTTCTAATGCATTACAGGCAAAGTTTAGGGAGTTATGAAAGTATTCCTGATGAAGTTTTAGATAATATAAGTGAGAAGTATCAAAGCTTTTATGATTTTTCCTATAATAAAATTTTTGATAGTTTAGGTATTGATATTTTTCTTTATGAAGATTTGGGAGGAGCGAATCTCTTTTTAGGTCTTAAAGAGTTAAAGGAGGTTGATAGAATAGAAAATTATATTGTCTATGGAAGGACTTAGAACCTGTCACATTTGTAATTCAGTCGAAACTTCAAGGTATTGCAACAAATATAATCACACTTTATACAAATGCAATAATTGCGGATTTATTTTTGTCTACCCAACCCCCAAGAATCTTGGTGAAATATATAAAAAAGATTATTTTCAAGAAACTAAAAAGCAAGAGACAGGATATACAAATTATGAGAAAGACAAAGAATCAATGCGCCATGTTTTTGAAAAGCACTTAGAAAAATTTTCCAATCTTGTAGAAGGTAGGAATATTTTTGATGTTGGGGCTGCTACTGGTTATTTTTTGGACATTGCGGGAGATAAGGGTTGGGACACTTATGGTATAGAAATTTCTAAATATGCTGGAAATGTGGCTAAAAATAAGGGTCATAGTGTGTCTATTGGGTTTCTGCCCGAATCAAACATTGCGGAAAAAATGGATATAGTGACAATGTATGATGTCTTGGAACATGTCAGTGATCCAAGAGAATACCTTAAATCAGCTAATAATCTTCTGAATAATGGCGGATATATAGCTATAAATGTTCCTGACATAAGTAGTTCATGGGCAAGATTAACTGGTAAAAATTGGCCTTTAATTGTACCACCTGAGCATTTAAGTTATTTTAATCCACATAATCTTTCTCTTCTCTTGAACCAAACTGGCTTTGAAGTTATAGAAACAGGAAGGATAAACAAGAAATTTTCACTTCCTTATTTTTTTAATATGGGTTATAGGTGGCAAGGTCTTAAAATCTGGAAGTATTTAGCAGATTTTTTTGAAAAACCATTTTGGAGAAGATTTAGTATTTCTATAAATTTCAAAGACAATGTGTTTGTTTTAGCTAAGAAAATAAAAGATGCTTAAACTAATTAAAAATCATCATTACGCAGTACTTCTAGCAATTATTATTGGGTTTTTATCTTTTTTCCCACAAGTCTACGGGGTTTTATCAATGGGGGATGATTTTCAGGGTGTCTATCCCTTAGTTTGTTGTACTGATGAAACTTATTATCTTACTAGGGCCCATGATGTTATAGATGGTCATGGAAACTTAGGCAATCCATTCATTTTTGAATACAAAAATATACCAGCTCTTCAATTTTGGATCCCTGATTACCTAATGGCTAAAAGTTCAGTAATAGTGGGAGGTGATATTCATAAAATGTTTATTACTTATGATTTGATTTTTCCAATAATCCTAACAATTCTCACTTATTCAATCACTTTTTTACTTACTAGAAACAAGATTTTAAGTTTAAGTACAGCAGCTCTTTTACATCTAGGATTGTTTTTAAATATATTTACTCGCTCTCCGAGCCCGCAGTTTAATTTTATATTTTTCCTATCTCTCCTCTTCTTTTTAATAAGGTATCTTCAGGGTAGGGATAAAAAATGGATTATTCTTTCTACTCTTAATCTTGGACTCCTCTTTCACTTCTATACTTATTATTGGACTTATTTCTTTGTTTTATTGCCTATTTTTGTCTTTTTATCCATTATCTTTCTTAAAAAAGAGCTCTCTATTAAGCCATTTATTTACTCTATCTTGGGGGCACTTGTCATAGCTATTCCCTACTTCGTCCAGCTTTATAGAAGCTCACAATTACCATTCTATGAGGAAACATTATTTAGAATGGGTATGCTTAACAATCATTTTCCTTCAGGAACTTTAATTGTTTTTGGAGGAGGGATATTAACACTTCTATTATTATTTTTGCTTTGGCGAAAAATTATATCTATTAATCCTGTTTCTGTTTTTATTTTTAGTGCTGTTATTTCTACGATAATTGCTGTTAATCATCACATTATTACTGGTAAGTATTTAGAATTTTCTAGTCATTATAGAAATTTATCTATTTTTATATTTATTTTCACTTCTGCCTATATTGTTTCCGCTTTGCTTAATAGATTTGATTTTAAATTTAAAAAATTTGTGCCAATTTTAATTTTTATTTCAGTTTTTATATTTTCATTACCACATGTTGCCTTTACTATTAATAGACAATCAACTGTAGAGAAATTGGAGTATGACTGGCAAAGATATGGAGGAGTTTTCAATTGGCTAAATGAAAATACTCCAAGAGATTCTGTAGTTTATGGAAATAGGGAATTCTCAAAACTTGTTAGCGCTTATACTCATAACAATGTTTTCTATTCAGATTCTGTCCTCCTTCATTTCATGCCTAGTGATGAAATCATAGACAGGTTTGTTATAAGTAATTATTTTAATAATGATTTTAAAGATTTACCTAATGAATTTTTCTTAAAAAATGAAAGAAGGATATGGGGCATATCTTATGTAAATAGATTTCTAAAACAACAATCAGAAAATAGAATAAGAAACTTAATTGGTTTAGATGTAGTTGAAGTAGAACGATTACCACAAGAAGAAATTAAAAAAGTTAGAGACAGATATACAGAAATATCTGATATGAGTTTTAAAGAAAACTTATCTCCATATAAAGTAGATTATTTAATTTGGGATAGCAGGGAAGATAGTAAATGGCGTCTACCAAAGGGCAGCCTAAAAGAAGTTAATAAAGTGGGAGAATTCGTAATATACGAAATAATCTAGCTCTCTTTTTTAGTTATTTTGTAACTATTTGCCAAGTGGCCAACCTCTCTTTCAATTTGAAGATAGCCCTTAACAAACTCCTCTATTAAATGAAGAGTTAGAAATACTCCATAAAACATTAGAAGCCATGACATTGTTGCATAATTTTCGAGTAACAAAATATCTACAATAAAGGCTATAGTAAAGAGTAAATATGCAAATAAAAATTGTCTCAACTGGAACCTAACACTCAATATTTTCCTGATAAAACTTTCTTTGGATACAATACTTTCACCTAAAATATGACTTCCTGAGCTAGTGGAAGATAAAATATTTGAATAGTTTTCTGGGTTTTTGGCATAGTGCCTAATAAGTAAATAAAACGACTCTTTGCCTCGCGACTTCATTACTGACCACGAAAGTCCGCCAAGTACTGCCGTAAAAAATATAAGTGTTGTGGAGAGCTCTGTGAAAGGTAATAGTCCAACCCCTAAACATATAATAAAAAGTGGTGGAGTAATGAGGTGGTTCATATCATCAAGATAAACACCCCTGATTGAGTACTCTTTTCTGTAACGAGCAACTTCTCCATCAGAACTATCAAATAAAAAATTCATATATATTAAAAAGAAGCCAAGTATTTTGATAAACATTATCGGTGATAAAAGAAGCAGTGAACCTGTGATTCCCAGAGCCAACATTATCATAGTTACTTGGTTTGCTTTGATCGGAGTTGCTATAAGCAGACGAGTAAGATATATAGATGGATCATGCACAAGAAAGCCATGAGCCCAATAAGCTTCACGACGATGTTTCTTTATCTCTTGAAGTTCTACTCGGAGTTCTTTTATAGTTTTTTTCATGCTTATTTAAATAGTTTATTATGATTCTTTACTCTCTATGAAGCGTCTTACTCTGTCTACCGTCCATGGATCTGGATTTACAGAAACACCGCTAATTCCGTAGCTCAAAAGAATGTCCACCATTTCCTCATCTGAACCAGCCTGCCCCCCTATAGTCGTTTCTATATTATACCTATTACAGACATCTATAACCATTTTCATAAGTTTAAGAACAGCTTTTTCTTTCTCATTAAACATTTCTATAAGATGGGGATTGTTTCTATCAATGGCTAATGTAAACTGGGTTAAATCGTTACTTCCAAAGACAACAAATTGAATATCTTGTACAAAATCTTCAATAGTAAGAGCGGCTGCTGGAGTTTCGACCATTAAACCAAGTTTAATTTTTTTAACATCTAACACTGTTTCAGCGAGCCGTTTCCATTCCATGTATTCTTTATGGGAATAGGTCATGGGTGGGAATAAACCAATATTTGTATATCCGGCATCCACAAGTTTTTGAATAGCCTTGAATTGAGGCAGAATCATTTCTGGCTGTTTTATTGAGCGCCTAATACCTCGCCACCCCGTATTTGTATTTGCCTCTCGCTTTTCGTATTTATTCCCATCTTTTAACTCAATAAGAAGTTCTGGAGATAAATCATCTGTTCTAATCCAAACTTCCTTATTGTGCTTTTGAAATTGTTCCAGTATTGGCTTCAATTTAGCTGCTATTTCTATCGAAAGCTTTTCTTCTCCGTAATTATTAATATAACTAAAAGGGTGTGTATTTTGTAGTATATCTAACATAATAAACTCCAGTCTAGCAAATGCGACTCCGTCAGACTGTTCTGCCAACAACGGGTATTTTTGTATTATTTCAGGAAAGCCAAGATTTATTTTCACCTTACTCCGAGTTGTTTTGTTGTTTGAGGGAAGTTTCCTCTGTTTTTGGTCATGCTTCCCTAGAATTATTTTTTCATTATTAATAGTGATGATCTTTCCAACATGTTTTTTTAATTTATTAAAATCTGAGGACATTAAAACACATGGAACACCCAATTCTTTTGAGGCTATTGAACCATGATCAACTTTTCCACTATCTCTTATAATTCCAACTGCCCCCAATTTAATTGTTTTATATATAGGCAACAGGCTGTCTGCACCTCCTTCTTTTTGAGGAAGCATAACTACATCTCCTTTCACCACCAACTCTATTGCAGATGGGTTGTCAATTATTTTTAATATACCTGATGCACTGCCATTAAACCCTACGTTTTTTCCGTTATAATCTGTCTTGCTCATCTAACTTAAGTATGTCTTTTACAATTTTTTCTGCGTTTTTAAGGTCTTTGTGGTCGTCTATTTCAATCCACAGCAACCCTCTGGTATTTACAGGGCGTACATTGTTTTTATCCATTATTCTCTGTACGGCGAAGGTAAATAGTTGATCAAGAATATTTTCCTCGACCACTTTTTTTAATTCCTCGTACAATACTACCACCCCATCGTTCTGGAAGCGATAGATGCCAATAGCATCACCATGTGTGTCTTTTGGAGGAATTTTTTTACTTGCGTTTTTAATAAGCCCATCCACTATAGTAACTTTCATAGCGTCTTCTGAAAGTTCCCCTGTTAGTGTCTCATCTACTGCCATTGCAATGCTGTGGCTTGTTTTTAACATTTCTTCCATTACTATTCTTGGGCATATCGTATCTGCATTTATTACAATAATGTCATTTTTTACAGAATCTTTTGCAAGCCAAAGAGAATAAGTACTGTTGGTTTTTTCATATATTGGATTGTAAATATACTCTATAGCAACATTTTTATATTTATTACCTAAACGTTTTTTAAACTCATCCCCACAATGTCCCACAACAATGACAGCCTGTTCTATGCCGCAGTCTGATAATGTGTCAAGAGCGTATTCAATAATGGGCTTATTATTTAAAAGGAGCAATGCTTTACATGTGTTTTTTGTGAGTGGCAATAGTCTTGTTCCTCTACCTGCAGCCAATATAACAGCTTTTGTGGACACCTTCATAAATTCTTTTCTTAGCTTTATAGCAAGCTAATTCTTAAATCTAATAAATTATAAAACATGATAGCGTAGATCACTGTAAATTTTTGAGATGCCCTTTAGCTCTAATTTGGGCAACAAAGCCATTTATACTCCAATTGAGACATAAAATCAAGCAGTACTTTTCTTGCATTGTCCATGTTATAGTCACCGTATGATTGAGTCTATAAGAGGAAAAATATACGATTTTCTAAGGAAATCTGAGAAATATACAGATACAGACATGCTCTATCTTGTGAAAGGTGGGGGGTGGCTTTCAATAAGTCAGGGTTTAACTACTATAACTGGCTTTTTACTTCTAATTCTCTTCACAAATCTCTTGCCCAAAGAAACTTATGGTACATACAGATATATATTGTCATTTGTTAGTATTCTTTCAATTTTTTCTCTAAAAGGAGTTTCAACTTCTATAATCCAAGCAATATCTCGTGGTTATGAAGGTGATATATCTACTGCATTTAAAACAAAACTTAAATATGGACTTCTAGTAACTTTGGCTGGATTTTTAATTGGTGGATATTATTATTTGAATGACAATGTTGAATTAGCGATTTCATTTTGGATTCTTGGAGTTCTGTCTCCACTTATGAATGCAATGTATTTATACAGAGCAATTTTAAATGGTTTAAAACTATTTAAAACTACTGCAATCTATGAAGTTATTTCTCAAATTATTTCTTTAATAGTACTAGGAGTCACCGTTTATTTAACAGACAATATTGTTGTAATTATTACTCTTTATTTTTCTAATTATGTTCTTATGAGAGGGTTCTTTTTTTGGTATACTTTTGAAAGAATTAAATTTAATGAAAAAAAAGACTCAAGTACTATCACTTATGGGAAACATCTGTCTCTATTGAAAGCTATTGAAGGAATTGCTGGTCAGATAGATAAAGTTTTAGTATTCCATTATTTGGGTGCTGCACCTCTTGCTCTTTATGCTCTAGCTGTTACTCCTGTTAATCAAATTAGGAGTTTTGTAAATAATATTAGGCCATTAGCTTTACCAAAATTTAGTATTAGTAATATTAGTGAACTTAAAAAGACGCTTCCTAAAAAGATATTTAAATTTGAATTAATACTTTTACCAATTGTTGTTATCTATATTTTTGCTGCTCCATTTATTTTTAAATATGTTTTCCCTGATTACATAGAGGCAGTGATGTTTTCTCAAGTTTTAGCAATTATGATAATTTTTGTACCTAGAACTTTATTGACAGTTGCTCTTACGGCACAGAAGCGTACAAAAGAACTTTATATAATTAAAATTGTTACACCAATATTTCGTATTGCTATTCTTTTTGTTTTTGTTATTAATTTCGGAATTTGGGGTGTTGTATGGGGGACACTTATTACAGAGATATTTAAATATATTCTCTATTTTGGCTTATTTATAAGTATTAAACCTCTTCCAGGGGAGACTAATTAATGAAAATTATTTATTTAGCCAACGCCAGAATTCCAACCCAAAAAACACATGGAATTCAAATAATGAATATGTCCGAAACATTTGCTGACTTAGGTCATGAAGTTGAGCTTGTTGTACCTAAGAGAATTAATGATTTAGAAGAAAATCCCTTTAAATTCTATGGAGTTAAAAATAATTTCAATATAAAAACTCTTTGGTCTCTTGATTTAACTCGTTTTGGGTTTTTAGGATTTTTGATTCAATCATTCACTTTTGGGATTTCATCTTTCTTCTATTTAAAAAAAACCAACAATGATTTAATTTATGGAAGAGACGAATTCTCTCTCTTTTTTATAAGTTTTTTGAAAAAATCTTTTGTTTGGGAAGCACATGACGCAAGAGACAACTTTTTAATAAGAAGAATCCTTAAGAAAGCACAAAAAATAATCACCATTACAAAAGGACTAAAAGATTTCTATGTGAATCGAGATATTTCTCCAGAAAAAATAATCGTTTCTCCTGACGGAGTTGATGTTAATCAATTCAATATAAATATTTCAAAAGAAGAAGCAAAAAAGAAAACAGGATTACATCAGTACTCAAAAATAGCTCTATATAGTGGCCATTTGTATGACTGGAAAGGAGTTCATATCTTAGCAGAGTCAGCTAAACTTCTTTCAGATTCTGTTTTCGTATTTGTAGGAGGCAATGATAAGGATATTAATAATTTTAAAAATGAATATTCTCAACTTAAAAACATAGTTGTTGTAGGCAGAAGGGCACACAATGAAATCCCTTTTTATTTAAAGTCTGCTGATGTTCTGGTTTTACCTAACTCAAGTAAGGAAGATATTTCAAAACTTTATACCTCACCTCTAAAACTTTTTGAATACATGGCCTCAAATGTGCCAATCGTTGCTTCAGATTTACCGTCACTTAGGGAAGTTCTAAATGAACAAAATGCAGTTTTGGTAAGTCCTGACAATCCAAATGCTTTAGCTCAGGGCATTGAAAGTGCTTTTGGTAGAGATGACCTAGCTCGGAGTGCTCTGAGGGATGTAGAAAAGTATAGTTGGGATGAGAGAGCAAAAAGTATTTTAAATAATATTAAATAGACATGAGAAGAAAGATAATTATTTTAGGTAATAAATTAACCAGAGGCGGAGCAGAAGCTGTCATTGTTTCTCAAGTTAACCTTTTACATAAGAGTGGTTATGATGTTTATCTTGGGTTGTTAAGAAGTACTAATAAGGATGACACTTTTTATGAGAATCTCCATATACCAAAGGATCATTTGATTCATTTTGGCTTTGGGTCATTATTTAATCCCATATCTTTATTTAGAATTATATCTTTTCTAAAGAGGGAATATTTCCATATGATTATCACTCATTTATTTGAAAGTAATTTTATCGGTCGTATAGCAGCATTTTTCGCGAGAGTTCCAATCATAACCTCAACAGAGCATAGTGTTTATTTTGTTAAATCAAAATGGCAAATTATCGTTAATAGATGGTTGTCTAAATTAACCGATGTCATTTTTGGAGTCTCAAGTATAGTCGTAGATTTTACGGTCGAGCAGGAGAATATCCCCAGAGAGAAATTTGAAGTCTTACAACAAATTGTAGATCCAAGTATCAGTCTTTTCTCTAAATCAGATATTTTGCAGAAGTTTGGTATTTCTGATGATCGAATGGTTGTAATAACGGTTGCTAGATTTAGTGAAGAAAAAGGTGTGCAGAAAATACCCCAAATCGCTTCTCTTTGTAAAAAATCTTTAGGTAAGGATATGCCAGTATTTTTAGTAGCAGGTTATGGGCCGTTAGAGAGTGATTTAAGATCAGAGATTGATAAACATAATTTGGGTAAAGATGTTTTTGTTATAGCTGACTCTGTTTTAGCCAAAGAGTATCTAGCTGCCGGAGATGTATTCTTGCTTCCTTCCAATAGGGAAGGTATGCCCGTTGCTATGCTTGAAGCTATGGCTAATAACCTGGTTCCTGTGGGTTCAAGAGTAGGTGGTGTCCCAGAGATAGTACAACCGGGCAATGGTTTTATAATAGAAAAAGATAATCTGAAAGGTTTTGCTGATAACTTAATTTCTCTATCCAAGAATCGTGAAGATTTAAATAAAAGAAAAATAGAATCTAAGAAAAGAGCAATCAATTACATTAAGAAATCAGGAGGTGATTTCTTAGAAAAAGTTGATAAACTTTTTGGTAAAATTGAAAGTGGAATGAAATTTGTTATTACAGTGGATACAGAAGGAGATAATCAATGGAAAGAAGGAAACATAGTGTCACTCTCAAATATTAAATCTCTACCTCGTTTTCAAGAACTTTGTGAAAAATATAATTTTATTCCCACTTATCTAATTACAGACGAAGTAGCCACAGATAGTTTTTCGATAGATCTTTTAAGTAATTGGCAAGATTTAAAGAAAGCTGAAGTTGGGTCCCATTTGCACCCCTGGACCTCTCCTTCGCTTGTAGACAGATTGAAAGGCGAGCATGTTTTTCCTAGTGAATTGACCAGAGAAGAATTTAAAAAAGCTCTTACTGATTTAACAGACTCTATTGAATCAGGTTTCAAGATAAAGCCTACTAGCTATCGTGCAGGTAGATGGGGTTTTAACAATATGCAAATTAAAGTCTTGGAAGAGTTGGGGTACATTGTTGATTGTTCTGTTTCACCAAAAATTGATTGGAGAAATACTGTGGGCAAGAAAAATAGCAATGGTGGTCCGGATTTTAGAGGATTAAAGACAAGACCTTATTACTTTTCTGATTCTAAAGTTTTGGAAGTTCCTATAACTATTTTATATACCGGTCTTTTTTCTAAGGTAGATGGGTATATGGAAAAACTTTTTTCTAAAATGGATGATGGTTTTTTAAAAAGGGTATTTAATAGACTGTTTTTTCAAATGAAGTGGACTAGAGTTTTTCCTGAAAGTTCAGTTTCTGACTGGAAAAAGATTTTAAAAACTGCACAGAAAAATAACTTACCTGTGATAGAATTCATGATTCACTCTAGCGAGTTGTCTTCTGGAACTAGCCCTTACACTAAGACCCCCGAAAGTGTAGAGAGGGTCTATAGAGAATTAGAAAATATGTTTAGAATTTTCTCTGAAGCTGGTCTTGTTGGTATTGGTCTATCAGATTTTGCAAGAAATTTCAAAAAAGGATATGAAAGGGTTTCCTAAAAAACTTATTCCTGTGATTCTTTGCCAGGAAGATGGAGAGAATTTAATTTCATTAGGTAACGAAGATTTTATTTTGAATAGTTCTTTGAAGTGCAGTAAATGTGAGAGGGAATATCATATTAAAAATGGAATTTTCTATATAGACAGTCGGGACAAGGATACTTTGATGGAAAAGGAGATTGAAGCTAGAGATGCGTCAGCTAAAGGCTATGATCGTAGACTTTCGTCTCGTTATTATAAAGAAATTCCTCCTACTCTTAAGGCCCTAGAAGTTAATAAAGATAGTAAAGTTATTGAGTACGGGTGTGGAACTGGGCGAGTGACGGAACATATTTTTAATAAAGTGGATTTAATATTAGCCATAGACTTTTCTCCTGAATCATTAAAAATTCTCCAACGAAAAGCTCAAAACACAGATAATATTGGTCTAGTTTGCACTGACGCCTCAACTTTTAAAACCAAAAAGTCTTTTTTTAACCGAGCACTTTCAGTTCAAGTTCTTGAGCATATTCCTACAAAAGACAGGAGAAATGTCTCTGTTTTAAATGCATATGATACTTTAAAAAACAAGGGAATATTTGTTTTGAGTTGTTATCATCAAGATATGCGTAGAAAATTAAATAAAAAACCTCAAGAAGGTACTCATCCTTCTGGTATATTTTTCCACTACTTCACTAAAGGCGAGCTTTCTAATTTATTTAAATCCTTTTCAAAGGTTAAAATAAAACCAATTGATATTACTCTACCCTTTGAAGCAAGATTACATTTACCGAGTTTTTTAGGAGGATTTATTTCAAAAGTATTAGAATACATACCCTTCTTAAATAATTTTGGCCATTTACTTTTAGTTAGAGCAGAAAAGGAATAAATTTAGTATGAAATCATATAATTATAGAAGTTTAATATTCAAAAAAGGTTGGAGATGGTTTACCGAACCTGCTGATGTTTCTGGTCTTGATATGGTAGACATCTTTTCTTATGAAGATAAGAATTTAGATGGCTTTCGTAAAAAAGTGGGTTTAACCACTGTTGTAAAACTTGATAAAAGCTTAGATGATATTTGGTCTGGTTTTAGAAAAAAATTCATAGCAGAGCAAATCAAAAAAGGGGAGAGGTTAGGTATAAAGGTGGTCTTCGATAAGAATTTCGACAAATTCTTTAAAATCTATCAAGAGTTTAGAAAGAATAAGGGCCTGCCAGAAGAATCACATTCTTTGTTACAGAGAGAGGGAACGTTAGTTTCAGCCTATTATGGAGGTAAAATGATTGCTGGCGGTGTATTTTTAGCAGATGAAAAATATATTCGAGCTTGGGTCTTGGCTTCAAAGAGACTCTCAGACGAAGAAAAGAAGTTAAGAGAAATCACAGGTTGGGCTAATCGAATGATTATATGGGAGGTGGTTAAATTTGCTAAAAAGCGTAATATGGCTTGGGTAGATTTAGGAGGTCTCGATTCTCACCCTGAAGAGGACTCACTCTCAGTATTTAAGGAAGCTTTTGGCGGAGAAAGGGTCAATACATACTTTTACCACAAGGCCTACTCACTTTTGTTAAAGGTATGGATAAAAGTAAGAGGATATATACACAAATGACATTCGATGAATACAAAAAAATAGTTCATGCTCCAAAAGTAAAGAAAATGGAGAAAGACAAAATCTATCATGTGGAAAGGTTAATTTCTGCGCGTATTTCTTATTTTATCACCTCTAATTTAAAGTGGATTAAACCAAATCAACTGACTCTTCTGTCTTTCGCTATTTTACTTGGGGTTTTTATTATTAGTTTGTTTAAAATAGGTATTGAATATTTTTGGACTCCAATTTTACAATTGTTTGCTTTATACCTAATAACAATTATAGATAAAGTTGATGGTGAAGTTGCTAGAGTTTTAAATCACCACACTCAAAAGGGTATGTATCATGACAGAATGGTTCATTTTCTCTACCCACTTGTTCTTTATTTTGTTATTGCTTGGTATTTCTTTAATTATAATGATAATCTCTTAGCTTTTGGTGGGACATTGATTCTTGCAGTTCTTACATCTCGTTTAGAAACTTTCTCTGAAACGAAAGAACTAATCAGGAAAAAAATCAAAGAAGAAAGGCCTATTTTAAAAGATTTGATAATAAGATCAAAATCTCAATATAATCTAATTTTACCCATTCGTCTTTTTTATTATGCAACCTTTATGGTTTACGCCTGGACTTTACTCTATTATTTAATTATCTTTATTGTCGGATTTTATTCATCTGATACAGCAACTCTCTTATATTATCTTCATTTAATAATTTCTCTTATTGTAATTGGTTATAGGGTGCTCTATTACTACCCAAATAAGAAAATATCAATATATTAAATTACTCAATAGCAACTAACTTTTTGTTGTGATAAACTGATGCGCATGAGTTTTGAGAAGATCCTGAAATACATAGTTTTTACTGGTATTTTTCTGATTCCCTTTGTACCTCTTTATGTTGCCGGGATTATTAATCCTTCTCTTTCTTTATTCTTTCCATTTATTACTGGCAAGGCCTTTTTGTTTAGGATTATAACCGAGATTATTTTTAGCGCCTGGGTGATTCTGGCTCTAAAAAATTCTAATTACAGACCGGAAAAATCTTGGCTTTTGTACGCAATAACCGCTTTTGTTGGGGTTATTGCTTTGGCCGACATTATCAGTGGCCACTTCCTAAAAAGTTTTTGGTCAAATTTTGAAAGAATGGAAGGACTTGTTACACTCCTACATCTTCTGGCCTACTTTTATGTTTTGGTCTCTTTTATTAAAACTGAAAAAATTTGGGACAGGCTTATCCAAACTTCCACGGGTGTTAGCTTGATTATAGGCAGCTGGGGGTTTTTTCAGTTTTTTGGCAAGTTTGTCTCAATTCAAAGTGGTACTCGTCTTGATGCAAGTTTTGGTAATGCCTCTTATTTGGCAATTTATATGCTCTTTCATGTTTTTCTTCTTTCCTATCTTTTGTTTAAACATCAGGGGGAGAAATGGGTCAAATGGCTTTATGGGGTAATTATTGCTTTCCAGACTTTTATTCTTATTTTTACGGCGACTCGTGGTGCAATTTTAGGTTTGGTTGGCGGAGTTTTTCTAACTTTTCTTCTAATCGCTCTTTTTGATAGAGAAAATAGATCTGCAAGAAGGTTTTCAATAGGTGCAATTGTATCCATTTTCATTTTGGTTGGCCTATTTTTTGCTTTTAAAAATACGTCTGTTGTCCAAAATGTGGAACCTCTTCAAAGATTGTCCTCGATTAATTTAGAGGACAGAACTACTATATCAAGATTTGTTCTTTGGGGGATGGCCCTTGATGCATTTAAAGAAAAGCCCATTTTAGGATGGGGGCAAGAAAACTTTATCTTTGTCTTTGAAAAATACTATGACCCCAAGATGTATGCCCAAGAGCCTTGGTTTGATAGGGCTCATAATGTGATATTTGATTGGTTGATAGCTGGGGGCATATTTGGTCTTTTATTTTACCTTTCATTATTCTTTTTTGCTCTTCGTTACACTTGGAAAAGTCAAAATTTATCAGTAGTTTCCAAGAGTCTTTTCACAGGACTTCTGGCCGCTTATTTTTTCCATAATCTTTTTGTTTTTGATAATATTGCAAGTTATTTACTCTTTATTTTTGTTTTAGCATTAATACATTTTCAATTGCGAGGGGAGAAAGAACTCCAACCAAAACCAAGTTCTTTTGTTTATACGACGGCTTTTGTACCAATCATAATTGTTCTGATGGTTTTTTCAGTTTACTTTTTCAATGCCAAGCTGTATCTAACATCTCGTTCTCTTTTATATGCTATAGCTCCACAACCGGGAGGTCTTGCTAAAAATTTGGAATTTTTCAAAAGAGCTCTAGCTTATGATACATCTGGTACTCAAGAGGTTAGAGAACATTTATTAACCTCGACTTCAAATATTGTTGTTAATTCAGGCGTGCCACAAGAACTGAAGGAGGAGTTCATTATTCTTTCCAAGGAAGAGCAACAGAAACAAATTGATTCAAATCCGACAAGTGTGCGGCATCAAATTTTCTTGGGCTCTCTTCTAAGTACGTTACAACTTTATGATGAAGCTATAGTTTACTTAGAAGAGGGATTAAGACTTTCTCCGCAGAAGCAGACAACACATCTTGCTCTTGTTTCAGTTTATTTAAATAGTGGTCAGACACAGAAAGCAGTCAATATTGCAAAAACGGCATATGAACTTGATGAGAGATTTAACACTGCAAGAATTATTTACGCTACTACTTTAATTTATAACAAGCAGGAAGATTTAGCTGAGAGTCTTTTAAATGAAAAATTTGATGAAAATTTTGGCGACAAAAGAATTGCAATAGCGTACTTTAGAATAGGGGATTTTACGAAATCAATTAACCAATGGGGAAATGTTATTAAACAACATCCAGATAATATTCAGTTTAGAGCTGCACTTGTCGGCACACTTCTTGGTGCTGGGCTCAGAGAAGAATCAATTATTGAATTACAAAAAGCAGCGGAAGTTGATCCAAGTTTTAAAGAACAAGCAGACTCTCTCATTCAAAAAATCAGGGCGGGTGAAGATCTATAGAACTCAATTTGGTTCAGAGTAGCTATTGACGAAATATTGGGGACATTTCCTTGTGTTTTTTGCAGCTTTTATAACTTTTATAAGGTGGAGGAAATTACTTTAGGTGATTTTTGAAGGTTTTTAGAGAATTAAGTATTTAATTACGCAATTAAATATATAGTTTTCTGTTTTAGTCTAATTTTGTTAATTAATTAAATGACTTTTTGTTAGCTAAACTCAACCAGAATAAAGATTTTCTATTTATTTTCTAACTTTTTACTTTCTCGAAATTGGCCAGATTCTGTCAAGTATATTTTTTTACGATATATTAGGGATATATTGTCAAAAATTTTACCTTTTCCCCAACATTTTTTTGATTTTCCCCTAAAAAAGCTTTTTTAGAGAGAATAAAATAGCTTCTGTATATGGAGCTAGATTACTTAAACGGCACAGGTATAAGGTCTAAAGACATTTCAGGTAACACTGGAAATGAACTTATTTTTGGAGAAGAAAAGTATATCTCGTCTAGACGAGGTGCGGAAAAATATGGTTATACAAACGATTACCTCGCCTCTTTGTGCCGTAGTGGGAAACTTAAGTCTAAAATGGTTGGACGAGCTTGGTATATTGAAGAAAACTCTCTAATTAATTTTATTGAAGCAGCTAAATTTCAAAAGCATTTAGTAAACAAAAAGAAAGAAGAATTATTAAAAAGGACTTTTAAAATTAAAAGAGACCATCTCAAAAAAAGAAGTAAAATTTCTACATTTGTATTTCTAATTGGTCTTATTGGTGCATCTCTAATGCCTTTGTCAGTTGAGAAGAGCCCAGTTATTTCTTTGAATACTGATGGATATGGGTTTGATTATAAGTTTTCATATAACATAGATAAATTTAGTGGCGTAAAAAGTCTTATTACAGGCACAACTGATGAAATCTCTGATTCTATTACAGTCCTTGTGAAATATGTTGCACAAGCTAACTTATTCAAAACAGATGACTTTAATGAGAGTAATGAGACTAACATAGTTAGAAAAGAGATTGTGACAGATGAGAGAGGACTGGAACTCATAGAAGTATTCTCCGAAGAGACGCCTTATAAAGAATCACTTGATAGCAGTGAAGAGGTTATTATTAAAAAAATGGTTATTGTGACTAATCCTACAGAAGCTCCACAAAAAGTAGTGGTGGCAAACTCTCCCCAAACACAAACTACAAACCAATCGTCTAGTGACAATTCATCTAATGATACTTTTCAAGTGATAGATAATAATTTTGTTGATGAACTTAAAATTTCAATAGATAGTTTAAGAAATGATGTTTACAAAAAGCTAAATGGTATTAATACGGGCCGTAATACAATTATTCAAAATGTCTACAACCAAATAGCCGGAACAAACAACATAGATAAACTATCAGAGGTAGACATAACAAATCCAACAATCTCTGGAGGAACTATTTCAGGACTATCAATATCAAGATCGAGCTTCTCTGGAACGACAGGAACATATACAGGAAACGTTAGTGGCTCTACTCTCACAGGAACAGGTACAGGGACTTCAACACTATCAGGGGGCCTTTATGCATCCTTAATTTCTGCTCCATATTTCCACGCCACATCAACAGCTACCTCTACATTTGCCGGAGGACTGAATGTTCTCTATCTTAACCAAACAGGTTCATCAGCCACCTCAACCTTTGCCACAGGTATTGACCTAACTGATGGTTGCTTCTCTATTGGTGGTACTTGTGTAGGAGGAAGTTCAGTCACAGGAACACAAGGCCAAGTAACATACTTCAGTGGCACAGACACTGCTGTTGGTACCTCCACCATCTTCATTGATACTGCAGGAAATGTGGGAATTGGGACGACTACGCCAAACTGGAATCTCCAAGTAGCAGGCACCAGACCATCACTTGCCCTATCAGACACAAATGCTGCAGCTGATAAAAAACACTGGCTCTTGTCATCAATGGGAGGCAATCTATATGTCGGAACTTCCACAGATGCTTATGGAACATCTACTCCTCCTGCCCTTACTATTACTAATGCTGGCCTTGTTGGTATTGGTACCACATCACCACCGAGAGGATTCTCAACTAATAAGAATGTCGTGGCGCATTTTGGTGGTCAAGTTGAATTTGCAACTACAAAACAAGTTGCGTTCTTGGATGACACCAACTCCGCCGATAACACCTACTTCCAAAGACCACAAGATCAAATCTTATATATTGCTGCCAATGACGGAATAGTCTTTAGGCATGCCGGTGAAGCCGAAACCATGAGGCTTTCAAGTGATGGCAACGTCGGCATTGGCACTACAAACCCAACTGTAACATTACATATTGTAGCTGATGGACAACCAATGAAGGTTGATAGAACTGATGCCGATGGTACTATGATAGATTTTGAACGAAACACTGTAGGAATAGGAAGTATTGGAGTCTCAGGAAGCACTGTCTCATATAATGCTTTCACCGGCTCTCACTATGCCTGGACTGACGAGACCATTGAACGAAACATACTAGTCTCTTTAACTGAGGACAACAGAAATCTACATAATGATTCTGCATTAGAAATAGTCTATGGAATTGCAAAATCTATCACAGCTAATGATCCTAAGGTTTTGGGAGCATATCTTAGCCTTGAAGAGCCAAGCCAGTCACCAAGCTTAGATAATCCTCACCTGGTTATGGCTGTTGGTAACGGTGATGTCTGGGTAGTTGATATGGGAAAAGATCTAAAATCAGGAGATTACTTGATCTCATCAGATGTTTTTGGTCACGCCATGCTAGAAGATGGCACCTACTCTCCAGCCTATGTGGTTGCTCGTGTTGCAGAACCAGTGAATTGGGATGAAGTAACTGAGACAGTTGACGACAATGGTGCATTACGAAAACACAAGAAAATTTCTGTATTATTTGACAGCTTTACAGTTCGGGGTTTTCAAACAACGTTAGGAAACGAACTTTTCGTCACAGCAGATGGCAACATAGGCATCGGCACCACCACACCATCATACAAACTACATGTCATGGGAGATGTGGCAGCCACAAGCTTTGTAAACATTAGTACAAGGGAATCAAAAGAAAACATTGAATACATCACA
>Ga0187833_10000276_pt1 | contig 59784 bp, 64 predicted proteins | sample ETNtaG_37_FD_167968 | JGI IMG/M metagenome (GOLD analysis project Ga0187833, IMG submission 167968) | Marine microbial and viral communities from oxygen minimum zone, Eastern Pacific Ocean - ETNP2014_SV_400_PacBio MetaG (Illumina Assembly) | ecosystem: Environmental > Aquatic > Marine > Hypoxic...
ATAGCATCACCAGGTCGAAATTCATTGATACCTCAGAATTAAGTGCGTTGCGCGGGGTTGCCCCATCCGGGGACGCAGCACCTTCAGAAGTCAAGAGCAAGAATTTCGAAGGTGCTATGCACATACCCAAAACAAATACTCTTTTATATCCCACCAATAAAACCTATCTATGAAAACAATCATCCTTGACACCAACTTCTTAATGATACCTGCACAGTTCAAGCTAGACATCTTTACAGCAATCGACAAATCATGCCTCTTCAACTACAAATTAGCAGTTGTAGATGGAACCGTAAAAGAACTACAAAATCTAATCGAGAAAAGCAAAGGCAAAGATAAAGAAGCAGCAAAACTAGCATTGAGTTTCATAACAAGAAAAAAAATACCCGTAATCAAAACACCGCAACAATACCATGTCGATAAAGAGATCTTAGCATTAGTAAAAAAAGACAAACACATCGTCGCAACCCAAGACATCATCCTAAGAAAGAAACTCAAAGCGAAGAATATTCCAAGAATAGTAATGAGAAATAAGAGCTACATCCAAATACTAGACGATTAACATGGTATTCCTTAGTCCAAAAGAAATCATAGACATTGCAGCAATGACCTTTGCAATAGGCTACATCTTCTCAGACATGTTTCAAAAAAAGCCAGAAGAAGGATATGATCCGTTACAACACTACCAAAAGAACAGACGGTGGGAAAACATCAAACATGCAGCGATGATAACTGCGCCAGCAGTTGTTTTACATGAACTAGCACATAAGATAGCTGCAGTCTCATTCGGAGCCACAGCCACATTACACGCACCGTATGGCTGGTACGCAATCGTCATCCTCCTAAAGATGCTCAACTTCCCCCTATTATTCTTCGTAGGCGGTTACGTAGCGCATACCGCCCTACCAGCACTCCAATCCGCAATCGTAGCGATTGCAGGTCCAGCTACAAATTTCATTCTTTGGGGTTTATCCGTTGCAGCAGTAAAAAACGGATGGATTGACAGAAAATACTATGCAATAGCAATACCTCTAGGAAAGATCAACATGTTTCTAGGATTCTTTAACATCATACCTCTTCCAGGCTTCGACGGGTCAAATTTCGTGAATAGTATTCTAAAGGTGATTATGGGATGAAAAAACTGAACTATTTTGCAGAAGAAGAGCAACAGATGGAAGAAAACTTTCAGAACTTCAGGACACGAATCACAAAACCTATCTGTCAAATGCTTGACAAACTCAAAATCACCCCAAACGGGGTGAGTCTGTTTGGGTTTGCACTGCTCATAGGCTTCATAGTGTATGCAAGATCTGCACCCGCAATAGCATCAATCTTTTTATTCAGTCATGTCGTTGTAGACGGGATTGATGGAGCACTTGCAAGGTATCAAAAGAGGGAGAACAATGCGGGGGCATTCCTCGATATTATGCTCGATCATTCAGGGATGGTTGCAGTAACAATAGTCCTAGTTACAATAGGGTTACTAAACTCTCTATGGGCAATCACCTACACTTATCTCTACACAATCCTGATTATTTTCATCATTATCCGAAATAGTATAGGGAAGCCCATCAAGAAGGTGTTTAGATCCAAATACGTCCTATACTGTACATATGGGCTATGGGCATTTTTCAATCTCAATATCACAACAGAATCAATCATCCTCTTCTCAGCGTTGATGGTACCTCCACTCTACAAAAGCTACACCACACTGTACAAACATCTCAAGGAAAAATGAAGCTAAGAATCGATTACCACCTCCATCCTAACCTGCCTAAGGATGAAGAAAAAGCCATTAAGAAATGCGATGCATATTGGAAGAAACTAGAAGAACAAAACATCCACTACCTCATTGTAACTGAACATGTATACAAAAACCCTAAAAGGGCCTTTGAATGTATGCAGAAAACAAAACCAAAAGGAATGCACTGCTATCCGGGAGTTGAATATCTTACGAAAGAAGGAATAGACATCATTCTCTTTGCAAAAGAACCAATCATCTACACCTACACTCAGCTAGAACCATATAAGATGTCTCTTAAACAAACAATGGCATTTGTAAAAGAAAAAAAACTATTCAGCTTTGTCACACACCCCTATACGCTAGGAACAACTTCAATTGTAAGAATTGCAGGAAGAAAATCATATCAAGAAGCAGTAAACACGCTGGGAGCTGTAGAGATAAGCAACGGATCACCAGCAAACTTGGGGAAGCTATTAACATGGTTTCCGCTGAACCTGTTAACAAAAGGGATAAGAAAAGAGATTAACAAGAATCTTTCCATTCCGAAGGAAGACTATCCAAAAAAAACCAAATTCCTCGCTGCTGGAAGCGATGCTCATGAAGTATGGCAAATTGGAGATTGTTTGGAACTAGAAACGGAAGAAAAGGATCCGTTCAAGAATATCACAAACAACCGTAAAGTAAAAATTATCAACAAAAAAGCATCTGCAAACCTACTGGACCTCTTAATCACCGGCTGGATATGCTTCAAAGAATGGAGAATGAAGAAGAAACTCAACGAATAAACGCAAACACAATATTAAACAAAACTAAAGCAAAAAAGAAAAAGCCGATATTCTTCCAATACAGTCTAGCTTTCTTCTTATCAAAGAATTTCTCCAATACCGTAAGCAACATGCGACCCCCATCTAATGGTCCCATCGGAGCCAAATTAAACAACCCAATACCTAAGTTAAGCAAATACAACCAATACAGTAATTGCAAAAACCATAAGATGGCAGTTGCAGAAAAAGTACCATATTTAGAAGTAAATTCGGTACTAATCGAAGTATGCTGCTGTATCTGCACTCCCAAATAACCAGCACCTTCCTCCTCAGGATGTTCACCTAAAACAACAGCGTAAGAATTTTGATCCGTCTCTACATCTACTGAATCTCCAACCTTCTTTCCCGCAAGTAAAGTGGAAAACTCAGCAATAGAAGTTGCAGAAGCACCATCAAGCGAAACAATCAATTCACCAATACCAATAGCGGCTGCCTCTGCAGGATAATCACCTTCAACATATCCAGTAACCTCAACACCATCCGCCACAACCACATTACCCGCTACAGGACCAATAAGTAATGCACTCAAACCTAGAACAATAAACGCCAATACCACATTAGCAAACGGCCCGGCAGAATACATCGCAAGCTGCTGCTTTGCGGGACGTGTAACGATGTCCTTTTCGTCCGGCTCCACGAATGCTGCAGGAATAATCGGCAATAACAGACCAAAGAAAGCAAAACCAGACGATTTCACCTTCATGTTATACAGCCGAGCAAATAAACCGTGAGAAAATTCGTGGACTACAGCAATAATGAAAATCGAGATAATCCAATAAAAGAAAGGAACAAAAAATGCCCCCTTTACGTTGATAGGCAACACCAACCCCACGCCAGGCAACGCCTCAGGCTGAGTAAAAATTTGGATAACATTATCAATAAGAGCATAAGAAATCAGAAGCATCCCTAAAAAACCAACAACGATAGACACCGGCACGAGAAAATGCCAAAGCCGAGTCCATCTTTTTGCAGTACGGTCCATCCACGCTAATCCTAGCTTCGTACGATACAAAACAACATACAACAAAGGAAACAGAATTTTCTGTAATACTATCTTCTTCCGCTCAAAGTAAATAAATAAGCTCAAAAGACCTATAAAAACGAGTGCAGCTATAGATTGAACATCCATTTCTTATTTCTTTCTAACCGGCCTAAACTTATCGTAGCCGCAGGACTTGCAGGAGATTTTTCCCGCCAAAACTTTCAAGCTTTGTGCCCTTATCTTCTTTTTGCACTTCTTGCATATAAAAACGTTACGGAAACGTCTAGCTTCAGCTTCAGCAAACTTAACCATCAGTTCTGCACCTGCTTCATGATTTTATCAGTAAGCACTATCCAATACATAATAGTAACACCTTCTGCAATCTTATCCTTCAAATCAGAAGGTATCTTTAAATCAAAAGTCTCATACGTCTCAGCATCCATAACATTAGCCATATCTCCCTGGATAGATAACACCTGAGCCATCTTCTTCTCAATCATAGGAGCGTCAACACTATCGTGTCCCGGCACAACCACAACTCTCTTCTTATCATCAACAATACCTACGCCCGTCAATCTAACTTTAGCGTGACCGTGTTTTCCCGGTCGACTCACCTGAGTATCGGTTACAACACAAGCTGCACCCTCTAGAACAACATAATTGCCTTTTTTCAATCCACCCACGTGAACCGGTTTTGTATTTCCTTGAACTTCATCACTCATCATAATCACCTATTGCTTTGCAGCTAATTTAATATCTCCTTCCTTAACCGTTTTTCTTCCTGCATGAGTCGCCAATCTCCAAGCCCTCAAAGCAAGCTCTTCAGCTTCCTCCTCCAAAACCGCCTTCAAAGCAACTTTCGCCTTGTCAGACACTCGGGTATCGGCTCCGCCCACCTTTTTAATAACCTTTTCCATCGCTGCCAATGGTAAGAGCTTTTCTGTCATTTTTATCACGTAAATGCTCCCCGTTAGAGAAGCAATCCCCTTATTGAACAATACTCTGAAATCCAAGGAGCTTTATAAAACTTTTGGAACAAATTGAATAGCCTGAGAACTTACGAATCAAACCTCAAAACTTCGGCTCTAACTGATCTATCTACGGATTTGTTATCTACAGGCACCGTATCAAAACGATTGTTGTTGATTTCGATTCTCTGCAAAACACGATCAATCACCTCGCCAACATCACCATCACAGACTACGTGAAAACCCGCATCAAATTGCTTATCGCCTAATTTCTCCGGACGCAAAGGATATTCCAAGAGAGCAATACCTCCTTCATTAGCAAAATATGAAACCAAACATGACGCCAGAACACGCGCATCCAAACCAGGAGTATCAGGATCCAAAACTCCATCTTGAGAATGATACTCTCCCTGAGTTCGATCAGGATCAGGTTTCCTTTCAGCTACCAGTCCGATATATGCCCTTGCCATAACAGTGATAGTTGGAACTACACTTTTAAACCTAACCCTTAATCAGTCCAACAACCCGCGCAACCATCGCTTCTTCTGACCGATACGACTCAAGCGCTCCTCACACAACTCCCAAGAAGGAAATTTCCGTTCATCATCACGAAATGCCTTAGTATGATGGTGACTTCGAGTTTTATTCCGAACATATTTGTGCTTCTTGTGTAACATCTCGTGATACATCACATAATCAAGCAACTCATAGTCCTCCTCCAACAACCGAGACAATGTAATGGTATCCGAAGCATACGCATACGACCCCAGCTTACGATAGGAATCCGTACCCCAACGTAGATTCGTCAACTCCAACAACCCATCAAAAAAACGAGCATTCACCCGATTAAAACTATTAAGCAAAATAGGATCCGATTCCGTTTTCGGAGCGACCAAATGCAATTTTCGAAGAAAAATATCATACAGGTCCATCGAAGCGGTATTCTTTACAGAAGCTTTCACCCTGCCCTTCATGATCTTCAATAAAAGACTCTGCACCAACCCCTTCTGAATATCATCCGCTACACCCTTCCATTCCTTAGAAAAATGAAACGTTAATTGTCCGCCACGCAACTTAACATTCGCATTATACGCCTTAAACCGACCAGAATACAAAATCGAGACAGAATACGGAAAAGAAGGATATAATTCAGAGACAGCACCGGTTAACATATAAAAAAGCAATCAAGAAAACTATTAAAGCCTTACGAATCAATAGCATATCGAAGAATAGCAGCAACCTTACCCATCTCCTTAAGCTGATTACCCTCTCGAGTTTCCGTTGAGACTAACATCACCGAACTACCCAACTTCTCAGCCTCCTCCTCAAATTCCTCAATCTTCTCCTCATCTAAAACATCAGATAACAATAACAGATCTACCGCACCCTGCTTAACACGCTCCATCACCTCAGCTTCACCATACGCGACCATGCCTGCCTTCGTAGACAACAACTCAAAGAATCGCTGCATCGCCTTCTTTTCAGCAACCAACTCCTCCTCAGCCAGCAAATCCTCTGACTTATCTACCAATTCCTGCAACCCAAAGTCGCCCGTATACGACAAATCCTTAATTCCAATAATTTTCTTCTGCAATTCATTGGTAATGAAGTCTCCGTCCACAAATTCATATTTCGTCGGACCAGGCCCACCCACAATAATGCCCTTCAAATCTTTATTCTCCAAAAACTGCTGCTTCACATATTCAGCAACCTTTTTGTAATGTTCCTTTGCTGCACCCTCCCTAATTCGTGCAAATCGCTGAGCCGACTGACCCCCCGTCTTATACTTACCCGGCACCTCAGAGTGTGTCTTCAACAAATGAACAATCGATTTCCCTTTAAGATACGCGATATCTGCATCCCGACGATCAAGAACGATTAATCCATACACCTCTTTGTCATCCATCATCTCCTCAAGCAAATATAACACAAAAGTCTTATCACAACGATAAATCCGTGTATTCAACGGTATGGGTGGCTCAATACTAAACACCTGAAAATCCTGCTTTCCCTGCTGAGCTGCAACATTACCCGAAAATGCCGCCAAACCATGAGGGGGCGTCTTCTTAAACAGGCGCAGATGCTGCACCATTCGCTCCAATCCATCAATCACGTTTCTACGAGTAGTAGCATCCTTAATGTTGGTAGCAGTACCTGCCTCCTGCTGCAGCTGCTGAATAACCTTAGTAATCTCATACCCAACCGGAATGTACACACTAACAAACTCTGTATGTCTACCGCGAAATCCTCTCAAATCCTTGATGAATTTCTTCAGCTTGTGCTTTTCCTGTTGCGTCAATGCCATACCCCTAAGGGCTAAAAGATGCTTTATAAACATTCCTAACAAGCATATGATTATGCCTCACTATCAATAAATATTAAATACAAACAAGACGCACCGATTTACAAACCGCACAGGGCTCATTTAATGCTTTAGGTGAAGCTCTTGAGAGGTATGAATAAGAATTCTTATTCGATAGATTTAAAAACAGCAAATAAATCCTAAACCAAGAACTGTCCTGGGGCTATGGGGTAGCTTGGAACATCCTTTCTGGTTTGGGACCAGATGACCCCGGTTCAAATCCGGGTAGCCCCATTCCAGTCAAAAAAATAATTTCGATCAAGAAAAATGGCAGAAGTCTACAAATCAACAAAAAAATTCGGTACACGATACGGAAGAAAGCTAAAAGAGCGCTTCGGTAAAGTAGAATCCGAACAGAGAAAGAAACATACCTGTCCCTATTGCCGCAAGCAAAGTGTAAAACGAGTAGCAGTAGGCATCTGGAATTGTAGCAAATGCGATAAAAAGTTTACAGGTCGAGCTTACACACTAGCAACAAAGAAAAGAGCCGTTGCAAAAGCTGAAGAGGAGCAAGAATAGGTGATAGCATGGTTGACTACAAATGTTTTTCCTGCCACAAAAAAGTAGGACAAGAATTTCTAAGAAAAAGAGTACGCTGCCCATACTGTGGAAGCAAAATGTTGTTCAAACAGCGTTCATTAGTGACTAAAATAAAAGCACGTTAAAATGGCTGAAAAAGAAGACTCTGAAAAGAAAATCCAGCAACTGCAGCTTATTGAGCAGAGCATCCAACAGATGCTTATGCAAAAACAGCAGTTCCAAGCCCAACAAATGGAAGCAGATGCAGCTCTAAAGGAACTAGCCGGCACCAAAGAAGCCTATAAAATTCTCGGAAACATCATGGTTGCAACCAAAAAAGAAGATCTCCAAAAAGAATTGGAAGATAAAAAGAAAAAACTAGACATCAGAATCAAAACCATCGAAAAACAAGAAAACGAAATCAAAGAAAAAGCTGAAAAGACAAGAAAAGAAGTAGTTTCTGAGATGAAGAAGGAATGATGGTCCAAAAGATGACACCGGAACAGCAAGAATCTATAGGAGAAGTCACAGAGAACATCGACATGCTTCTCGAAGAACCTTCAATGCCCAAGAATCTGAAAGCAAAGTTAGAAACAATCAAAGAAACCTTCTCCCAGGAAAACGAAATCTCAATCACCACAAATAAAGCGCTTGCTGAACTAGACGATATCGCAAATAATCCTACTCTTGATCAACACATTAGAACACAAATCTGGAATATCGTTTCTCTTCTAGAAAAAGTAAACGGTCAATAACAATTAATTCTGAGAAATCAATTATCCAGTAATCTGTTGCTGCTTTTGAAGGTAGGTCTGCTGACTAATCTTACCCTGAATATGCTCCATCTGCAGCTGCTTTAACGGTGTGTTTAACTGTCCTGATGACACAGTAATCAATGCACTCGCCGTAGTACCCTCATCTGCTAATCCGGAAACATACGTCTTACCCCAGCTCATCGTTAACGTACCAATGGCCAACGCAAACACCACCAAAAGCAAAGTAGCAAGTAACGGCGTCAATCCCCGCTTACTCCGCAGCATGCCCTTCGTCGCAAAGAACCCCTTCATTTTCCAAGATGCTCCCGCTGAAGTAACAGCATATAGATAAACGTGATAATAATGAAAAACTCAAAAATAGGGAAAAGTAACTTCGATGCCACAATCACACCAGCCTGATCAAAGACCGTAACCAATTGCTCAACCACATAAATAATGATGCCAATAAACATCAAACCCCACGGTTTCAAAAAGACGTGCTTATTGTGCTTAATCTTAAACAACTTCAAAAACAAAATAATCACTAACGTAACCAAAGCAAGATTGTAAAACGGAGCAATCCTCCCTAAACAAGCAGCTAACGTCCCGACCATTATTTACTCACGCCCTGCTGTATTTGTAAGATCAATGCAACAATCAAGAGAATCAAAATAATTGCCGGATTAACGTGTGTCAAAAACGCACTCTCAAAAATCTGGAACGCTCTCAATGCTCCAAGAATCATTTGCACGGCGAAAAACACCAAAGCCCAAATCAAAAAGATCCAGGGCTTCAATTCATTACGCTTCTTAGTAGCCTTAATCAAACTCAATGCGATAAAACCAGCCACTACAGCCAGCACCAAATTCCCAACTTTCAGAATACCTTCAAGATATTGTACCATACTATCTTCAATTCCAGGCTTCCCTATATAAAAACCTTTTGGATGTGAATACACAAGGAAAGAAAAGCAAAAGCATTTATACGAAAACTCCTAAAATCAGCAAATGAAGAGGTGGCTGGCTATCATAACCGTGCTTGCCCTAGTAGGCTGCTCCTCCACCGAGCAACGAGCCTATCCCGGCATTAATACCGCTTTACAACAACTAACCAATTCCGAAACAAGTTCCTTGCAAGATTTTTTTGAGTTAGACAAACAAAAAGCAGATCTCGACCAGGTACGACCAGACAACTATCCGTTCCTAATAGAACATGCAAATACAACCAACTGCATCCTATTAACCCATGGCTTCGCAGCATCGCCCTATGAAATCCAGATGCTCGCCGATATCCTCAAAGATCAGCTGACCGTATATGGAACAAGACTTGTCGGCCACGGAACTACGAGCGAAGACCTAGGAGCGTCAACCAAAAACGATTGGATCAGCTCTCTAGACATTCCTATGAAAGGACTGCAAAAAACGTGCGAGCACATCTTCGTTTCCGGAGTATCGACCGGAGCCACCCTCTCACTAATGGCTGCATCCACCTACAACCCAGACGGAATCATCACCATCAGCGCACCGATCACGTTCTTCGATAAACGCATCATGAATGCAGGCATCTTCAAATACCTCCTCAAAGAATCCGATAGAGACCTAGAAGAACATGAATTGCCCTATTATTACACCACCATCTCCACGAAAAGTGTAGCCCAACTCGCCACCCTCATCAAAGAATCCAAAAAGATGCTTCCTCAGATAACAACCCCTATCCTCATCATCCAATCAGCTGAAGACAAGCGAGTCGAACCAGAAAGCGCAAACTACATCCTAAACAACATCGCCTCAGAACAGAAGGAACTCCTCCTCTATCCAGAAGGCGACCATGTACTTACAACAGGAAACAAAACAGCCCAGGTAGCACAAGATATTCTCAAATTCGTTGAAGAAATTACTCAATAAAAACAACACGCTTTTAAATCAATAAACAACTCAGTAACTTGGTGATGCACAATGGCAAAAAAAGAAACTCCCACAACAAGTAACGAAGAACAAATCGGATTTCATAAAGGATCTCTATCAACCTTAGCTAAAGAGCGAGAGGAATTAGCAAGAATTCTCCAGATTGTGGAGCAACTCATGCAGATGCATATCCAAGGCTTAAAAGAATTAGGCGTAGATCTTGAAGCTGCTGCAAAAAAGGCCTCTAAAAAGCCAAAAGCTGCTAAAGCAAAACCCATTGAAGACATGCTCCGCTAAAATGAACAACGTTCTGATTGCAGGCACCATTGCTACCGATACTATAGAGACTCCATTCGGAAAAGTGGATCGAGCTCTAGGCGGATCAGCAACCTACGCTGCCTATGCTGCATCATTTTACACTGAACCCAGCATCATCTCTATCGTAGGCGAAGATTTCTCAACGGACTTTTGGAAAACATTAGAAGATCGCAACATTAACCTTGAGGGCGTAAAAAAGGAAGGAAAAACATTCCATTGGGAAGGCTCCTATGAATTTGATATGAATGAGGCTAAAACACTAAAGACAGAATTAAATTCCTTGGCCACCTTCAAACCAGAACTTCCCGAAGCCTACAAAAAAGCAGAATATCTCTTCCTTGCAAATCTCGATCCAGAAATACAACTGAGCATCGTCAACCAACTAGAAAAGCCAAAACTAGTCATCACCGACACTATGAACTTCTGGATTGAAAGCAATAAAGAACACGTACTCGAGGTCATCAAGAAAACAAACATCATGCTCCTCAACGATGGAGAGGCACGCCAACTGTTCGACACCACCAGCCTGGTGAAAGCAGCAAAGCAAACACTCGCTCTCGGCCCACAAGCAGTCATCATCAAAAAAGGGGAGCATGGAGCATTGTTATTTACAAAATCTCATCACTTCAACGCTCCCGGATATCCATTAGAAGAAATTAAAGACCCTACTGGCTGCGGCGACACCTTTGGAGGAACACTCATCGGCTATCTCGCAAAAACAAACGATCATTCACAAGAAAATCTCAGAAAAGCAATCATGTATGCCTCCACATTAGCTTCTTTCAATGCCGAGGACTTCTCGCTCAACAAATTAAAGTCCATTACCGAAAAAGACATTGAAAAACGCTACCAAGAATTTATCGAAATCAGGAACTTCTAATGACCATCGCAGCCAACCTTGCAAAACTAACAATCCCTGCAGACGTAACGGTGGTGGCAGCCTCCAAAACCAGAACCTCTGAAGAAATCCGACAAGCAATAGCTGCAGGTATCAAAAACATCGGAGAAAACTACGTCCAGGAAGCAGAAGGAAAGAATTTCGACGGAGCAACCCTCCATCTCATAGGACATCTCCAAACAAACAAAGTAAAAGCCGCTGTAAAACTCTTCGACCTCATCGAAACCGTAGACTCAGAAAAGCTAGCAATAGAAATCAATAAGCAAGCTCAACTCATCGGAAAAACCATGCCTGCTCTCATCGAAATCAACTCAGGAAACGAAGAAAACAAGACGGGCATCCATCCAGATAAAGCAATCAACCTAATAACTAAAATCTCCAAACTAAAAAATATCAAAATCAAAGGACTCATGACAATGGCACCCTGCACCGAAGATCCAGAACAAGCAAGACCCTACTTCAAAGCAACTAAACAACTTTTTGACAAGATAAAGGCGCTATCCATCCAAAACGTAGAGATGAATATACTCTCGATGGGCATGTCCCATTCCTACAAAATTGCAATCGAAGAAGGCGCAACACAAGTTCGTCTCGGCACAATAATTTTTGGAGAAAGAAAAACGCCGGGATGAAAGAACCAACATGGGGGTGTGGTAAGCCATCCCGGCAGATATAAATTAGATGCTCTCTTTTATCGTTGCCGTAGCAACCATCGTCAACGTCGACTCAACCTCTTCCTGCTTTCTAAAATGTAAGACAAACTCATTAAACTCAGCAACATCCTTGAACTTCAACTTCACCATCAAATCATATTCTCCCGTAACTCCATACACTGCTTTCACCGCATCCGCAGTAAACGCCTTGTCCAACATCACACCCGGCTTCGTCTTCACCAGCATAATCACCACCAAACTCTCGCCAATCAACGTATCATCCAGCTTCACCGTAAAATGATCAATAACACCCTCTTTCTGCAACCTCTTCATCCGCTGATGCACCGTGCTAGGTCGTAAACGAGTTTTTTTAGCTACATCCCTAATCGAAGCACGTCCATCAGACCTCAAAACAGAAAGAATTGAGGAAGACTTCTTATCTAAATCCATAAATAAAGAATGTCCAGCTAATATATAAATATTACTATATTTGTCCACAAATAAAGCAATTAAACAGACAAAAAGAACATAAATACTGAAAAAGTATATAAATTAACCAATATTTACACCATAAAGAAGCTCAGGAGGCACTCATATGGAACAAACAGAAAAATACTGGATCAAAGATATCAAACTAGCAGAATTCGGAAGAAAAGAATTAGACATCGCAGAGAAAGAAATGCCTGGATTAATGGCAGTCCGCAACAAAGACAAAGACAAACAACCACTCAAAGGCGCCAACATCATGGGCAGCCTTCATATGACTATTCAAACCGCAGTTCTCATCGAAACCCTAGTAGCATTAGGAGCAAACGTACGCTGGGCATCTTGTAATATTTTCTCAACCCAAGATCATGCAGCCGCAGCTATTGCAAAAGCAGGCATCCCAGTATTCGCCTGGAAAGGAGAAACCCTAGAAGAGTACTGGCAATGTACCGACAAAGCATTAGACTTCGGTAACGGCCAAGGACCAGATCTCATTGTAGACGATGGCGGCGACGCAACCATGATGATCCACAAAGGCGTCGATATCGAAAAAGATTCCATTATTCTAGAACAAGATTTCTCAAAAGAAGTCCAAGACGTTCAGGAACTCATGAAAATCCTAAAAGAAATTCACCAGAAATCACCAAAAAGATGGACTGAAGCAGCAAAAAAGATGAAAGGAGTCTCAGAAGAAACCACCACTGGCGTCCATAGACTCTATCAAATGCTAGAAAAGAAAGAACTACTCTTCCCAGCCATGAATGTAAATGACTCCGTCACAAAATCAAAGTTCGACAACGTCTACGGATGCCGACACTCATTACCAGACGGAATTAAAAGAGCAATGGATATCCTCATCTCAGGAAAGACGGTTATGATTTGCGGATTTGGCGACGTGGGCAAAGGAAGTTCCGATGCCATGAGCAATGAAAAGGCAAGAGTATTAGTCTCGGAAGTAGATCCCATTTGCGCTCTGCAAGCGTGTATGGCAGGCTTCAAAGTAACGACCGTAGAAGACGCTCTACCAGAAGCAGATATCTACGTCACCACCACCGGAAACTGCGACATCATCACCGCTGAACACATGAGCAAGATGAAAGACCAAGCAGTAGTCTGTAACATCGGTCATTTCGATAACGAAATCCAGGTAGCCCAACTAGAACAGTGGCCCGGAATCAAGAAGGAAGAGATCAAAGGCAGCGAATGTCCAGTAGATCGCTACACATTCGAAGACGGACACTCTATCTATCTTCTAGCACAAGGACGTCTAGTAAATCTCTCCTGCGCCACCGGCCACCCCAGCTTCGTTATGAGCAACTCATTCACGAACCAAGTCCTAGCCCAAATCGATCTCTGGGAAAAAGACCATAAAGTGGGCGTCTATGTCCTACCAAAAGAGCTTGACGAGGAAGTAGCACGATTACACCTCGAAAAACTAGGAGCAACCCTCACCACTCTGAGCAAAGAGCAAGCAGACTACATCAACGTCAAAGTAGAAGGTCCATTCAAACCCGAGTACTATCGATATTAGTAGCAAATCTTATTAAGCTGCCCGACCTGCTACAAACATGCTCAACAACAACACCAAGAACACCTTGCTAGCCAACACCGTCCGCTACGCCTCATCTCCCATTCAGAAGGCCATAGGCTTAATGTTCTCAAAAGAACGTAAACATGAAGCACTCATTTTCAAGTTCAAAACAGAGCGGTTACAATCACTCCACATGTTCTTCGTCTTCTATCCCATAGATCTCATATTTCTTAACGAGAACAAAGAAATCATAGAACTTAAAGAAAACTTCAAACCCTTCACCTGCTACACCTCAAAAGAAAAAGCACAATACATCCTAGAGCTACCAATAAACACCATTAAACAATCTCAATCCTCAATAGGAGATAGCATAAGGTTTAAATAAAACCAAGAGTTCTGAAACAACAAAGGGGACGTAGTATAAACCTTTTGGGTTAACCAAAAAGGGTACAGCCTGGCTAGTATAGGGGCCTCCAGTAACTGGAGAGAAGAGCGCAAGCGATGACTGATCTCCCGAAGACAGCCTTAGATTCCGGTTCGAATCCGGACGTCCCCACTTTTTTTCTCAGGCAATGATGCAAGTATTGATTCGTACCTATGAGCAAAGCGAATAGGTACTGGGCACGGGTTCCTAGAGGGTGAAACCATTAGGTGGGAATCAAGGCGTCCCCACTTTTTTCTTAGAACAAAACTACTTCTTCTTTTTCCGCTTCTCTAAAGAAACAAGAACAACAATAAGAACAACCAACACCACTAATCCAGCCAACATGTAAGGATAATACAACAAAAAGAAATCATTCAATACAGGAAAAGTACCTGCACGCAACAATTCAAATAACGCAACCGCAATCACCACAATAACAATAACAGAAGTAACCAACATCCAATCTGAAAACTTTTTTCGCCCTTTTACTACCTTTTTCGCAACCTTCTTCTCAACAACCTCTTTCTTGACCTCAGCCACAACCTTCTTCTCGATTTTTACTCTCTTCTTCATAAATCGAGAAATAAAAGGCAACACCACAACAATAACCAGAGCACCAACCAAGATATTAACCACAAATGAGGTAGGTGTAGGTAAAATCGTCTCAGCGCCAGATCGATTGACGAAATAACTAGCCGCCACTCCAATAAATCCTAATAACACCAGCACAGCAAGAATGAAGTAAGCCACAACAGTAACTCTCCACTTACGAGTAACCTTCTTGTCTACAACCTGCTTTCTGCGCTGCACCAACTGCATCGCACCCCAAGCTACCAGCAAAACAAGAACCACCAAAATCCAATAGTATCTCAAAAAGGAAGCATAAAACGCAACAACATCACCTACACGCGAAGCCTCTTTAACCGTAATCACAATATCTCTCTCAGCATCGAAGACATCGCTTTGCAACAACAACGTAGCCACATACTCTCCCTCCTCAACCGAGGCATCAGGACGTAAATAAAGCGAAATTATGCGAGATTGACCTTCAGCAAGAGTAAACGTGTCTAAACTCGCCACATACCACGACACCCCATTCAAACTCAAAGAATAGGTAGCGGGACGTAAACCTTTGTTGGTCACCTTAATCGGCACCTCCCTACCAGAATAATCAACGAGAACATCCATTGTCGCGATCCGAGTGTCATAACACCTAGAAAAGTCTACAATATCATACTCCTCAACAACATTCCGAACAATCCCCGAACCACCCGACGTGACATCGGCAGCAACAGAGACCGACTCATCTCCTGTACACGGCACGCTACCCTCTAACACGAACGGAAATGAAGCACCAGGTGCAAGCTCAAACGTATCAGCATCGATTGAACTTGTTAACCACTCATCATTAGAAAATCCAACCAGATAACTATCTGCCCGCGCACCCTCATTAACAACCGAACCCGCAATTTGAACAAATTCACAGGCACAATAATCAGAATCAGCAACCAACTCCACCACATAATTAAAACAATCCTCATACGCTACTACAATCTCAAAACTTCGCTCAACAGCCTCCCTGCGACTACCAACAGTCATAATCAACGAAGTATTCACTGCAGAAAACGAACCGGCTGGCAACGTAAGCGTAATGATTCCAGATTGCCCACTCTGAAGAGCTGCCTGATTGCTAGATAACAACACACTCCCATCATCCACTCGCAGCGTATACAGCTCAGCAAAACTATTAGAATTGGTTATCCTCAATGGAACCGTAACCTGATCAGTAACACATGCACTATAGGAGCCAGAACCAGCTTTAAAATCGCTAGCGCGAATAATGTCAGTATTATAGAGAGCATCACCCAGCTCAATGCCCACCGAACCCAAAGCAATGGGCAAAGCAAGCATAAAGATAATAACACTACTAGCTATTCGTATAATTTTCGATAACATCTATATCCCTCCAAGAGAGGCGGTCATAAAAAAGGAAAAAGAAAAAGAAAATAAAAAGGTTGGCTTAGTAATAAGCCTCGTCGTCTTCCTTGCCTTCCTCGTCATCGCTTCCCTTCAGCTTGTTAAAGCCGATGATAAGCCCTAGAATGACTAACAACACAACGAAAACAACAATTCCAACTTCAAGAGCCTTCTTTGCCTTTCCCATAGGTGAGTAGCTTTTTCCTGCTACAGTTGCCTTAAGCGGTACCTGCTTTAACACAGCGTCACCACTCTTAACAGTCACTGAGAACAGCTGCTCTCCGCTAGCATCTCCACTCGGTGTCACACCAATGAAAGCCGCTTTAGACTCTCCTGCACCAACAACTAATACGTTGGACGGTGAGATTGCCACGTTAGCCCACGGTGCACTTACTTCAACAGTGTACGTTCGCGACGAACTTCCTTCGTTCGATAGCGTTAATGGGTAGTTAGCAGTTGCTCCCTTAGCGACAGTCTGAGATTCAGGTCCAATCGTAATAACGGTTTTACCTGTTGCACTCGTAGATCCAGATGAGCTACTTCCGCCATGTACTGGGCAAAGGTCAGATTCAACAACACGGACCTTGCTGGTTCGAGTTACCTCTTCGTCTCCATCGTCAAATTCAACAGTTACTGCTACCGTGTATTCACCAGGTTCAGCACAGTCTGGAATTCTCAAGTAGATTTCCTCTGACGTAATACTATCGTCACAGCTGCTTCCTGTACAGTCTTCTGAATCGAGTTCATCAATGAAGTCTGTTCCACGTACACCCAATGCTGGAATGCTTGCGGTGACTTTGATGTCCTCTTCATCATTTTCTCCACGGTTCTTGATTCGTGCACTAATTAATAATGCTCTACCAGCTCGTACTTCGTCAGCTGGACTTAAAACAACATCTCTAATTTCAACTGAATGTTCTTCAGCATCAATATAGACAGGGTACGTTTGAGTGAAGGTATCAGTCTTCGTTTCAATACGTACTTTCAATGAGTACTGTCCCTGTTCAAATCGAGTAGGAAGTTCAAGTTCCATTCTCTTATCATAAATCGTTCCATTCGTAACGTCGAACGTGTCCGATTCATCATTAATTTTTACTCTATCACTTTTATCGTAACCGGTTAATTCAGCTACAATCACTACGTCCTCAAGATCCGTGTTTGACTGAAACACAACTAGGACATCAAGCTCATCCTCTTTCAACAATTCCTTCTGTGAAGTCGACGCTGTCGATAAATCTACATCGTTAACCTCAATATCTAATTTGGTCAACGTAAACGTGCTACCTTGCGATGTTCCACAGCTGCCGCTACATGCTGCAGACACCATAACTGAGAACAAGAACAACATTGCTATTGCCGATAAACCCATAATACTTTTCTTTAACATTCCTTTCATTTTAGTACCCCCCTATTCATGGCTTACAGTAAGCTGTAAATACCCCTTGGTAAATGATGGTCTTTTGTGGGGCTAGCTTATATTTAAATATTTCTGTAGTTGAGTATACAGAAGTAGTTACTATTTTTAACAACTTCACAGTTATTACTGCAACAACCCTAAATAATTCTGAATTCACGATGCCTCACTCTTCTAATGCCTTTCGTATCTGAAAGTGTGATTCTCAACGTATAGACTCCAGGTCGAGCGTCATCAGGAATCCGGATCGAAGCGCCATTACTCATCGCATCTCCGACGTCAGGACCGCTGAACGGACCAAACTTTCTAGAAATCCCCAACTCATATTCAGTTACTCTAATCGTCGCGTGCTGCGTGTCTCGTCTTCCTAAATTTTCAAAACCTAAGTCAACAAAAATCCTCTCGCCAGGCCGTATATCGCTATGAGCGACCTGATTCGTTCTAATAGTAGTGATATGAAACTTCTTTCGCGGATTGATATCTAAACGTGCTCGCTCCACGGTCAAACTAAACGTCTGGCTCACAATAAAGGTCCCATCCGTAACCTGCACAATCACCACGAATGATCCGAAGTTCCGAGTATCAGCCAAAGTAATTAATCCGGTAACAGGATTGATTCTCATCCCTGAGGGGGCCTGTAATAAAGAAAAGGTTAAGCTATCTGCATCTGCATCAAACGCCTCTACATCGTATCGATACGCCGTACAGCATTCATCGGTTTCCTGCTGCAATAACGTAACCGGAAGCGACGTAATCACAGGTGCTCTATTGACCTGATTAACCGTTACCGTAACGGCAACCGTATTACTAGCTACACTTCCATCGCGAGCCCGATACGTGAAACTATCGACGCCAACAAACCCTGCACTAGGAGTATAGACAAAGTTCGTCCCACTAATGCCGACGCTACCACTTGCAGCGCCCGTGAAAAGTTCTACACTCAACGTATCGCCATCCACATCATTATCATTACCTAACACATTAATCGTAACTGGAGTATTCACCGAAGTGCTTGCACTGTCCGCAGTAGCAACAGGAGCATCATTAACACATGTAACACTGACACTCGCCGTAGCTGAATCGCTTTCATTTCCATTACTTGCCACATACGTAAAAGAGTCACTTCCACAAAAGTTTGCGTTAGGAACATATGTAACATTGGGAGAACTACCACTAGCAACCCCATTACTAGCTACCCCCACCGAACTCACAAAAAGGGATCCATTACCCGTATTAAGATCATTTGAAAGCACTGAAAGCGCCACAGTAGAATCCTCTAACGTGATGAAAGCATCATCAACTGCAGTAACATTCCCTGTGCTTACAGAACCATTACTCGATCCTCCACCCGAACTACCATTAGTTCCATTACCTGGAATCGTAGTATTAACCACGCTCGTATTCACGAACGTAATATTCACCGGAATCGTCTGCAAATCAAAATCAAGATCTAAGTCAGATAAATTAACAACCAGTGAACCAATACCAAACTGACCAGCAACAGGTATAACTGTTAAGGACTTACCAAGAAAAGAGGCAGCAAAGAGTGAACTATTACTAACCGAAGCAACACTCCACGTCAAGTTACTACCAGAATCCTCTAAATCGAATTCAAAAGGAGCCAAACTAATACTAAAAGAAGCATTCGAAGGCGTAATAATGGATGGAATAGTACTATTGATCACCGGAGGATTATTTCTGATCGTTAACGAAACCTCTTTCTGTCCCCCCGTACCATCCGTAAAATTAAAAGCAAACGTAAAGACCTGGCTCGCTCCCAGGAATGCGTGCGTCAACGGAATAGGCTTCAAACTGAAACGATAAAAATCTCCGCTAGCATTTAATTGAGTCAAATTAATTCTTCCGCCAGGAGGGCTCACCAAGGTTGCAGAAGTAATAACGCTTTGCGTAAATGAACCATTGTTATTATCATCACGTACCCTAAAATGAACGTAAAAGTCCTCTCCCCGAAAATAATCAGTATCAAGTTGTGTAAAAGCAGTATCATTAAACACACTTAAATCAGAGATAGTAAATCTATGAGCTAATACCTCATAACTCACTATCGGAATAGCATCAGTATCATTAGTAAATCCTGCCTTACTTGCACGAGCACTCACTGTAAAGTTTCCAGGCGTAGCATGAAAATGCTTAGCACTGCATCCGCCACTAATACTATCTGTACTACAACTTCCAAAGCTACTTCCATTGTTGAAAATCAAATCAACATCAACCGCATCAACCGCTCGTCCATTCGTTCGTACCAACACACTACACGACTGATTATTATCCGCTACAATTCTATTAAAACAACTCACCGACGTCACATTAAGAATCCCTATAACAGGAACCGTCCGAGTCTGAGTATCACTCAAAACGCCATCAGAAACCGTAAGTCTAACAGCAAAATCACCCGGTGTAATAAAACTATGATTAATAACAACCCCTACACCAGAACTGCCGTCCCCAAAATCCCAAGTAAAGGAAAGACTATCTCCATCCACATCCGAACTTCCGCTAGCGTTAAACGTAACCACATCAAACACCTCCGGAATCGCAGGACTAAAGATAAATTGAGCATCCGGAGCATCATTAACTGCAGTAAGAGTAACCCTAAACGAAGCACTATCATTCAAACCTCCGTCAGAAACCAGCACCGTAACATCTGAAAATCCGGATTGATTTGCAAAAGAAGTACAATCAACGAAACGACTACTGTCCACAATACAAGACACGATTCCTGGAGCAGTCTGATTAACAATAGTAAACAACAGTTTATCGGTACGATTATCGGCATCCGTAGTAAGACTTTCTAAACCAATAACATTATTCTGAAATCCAGAATCTTCAACAAAAGTAAGATTGGGTAAAACGCCAAATACCGGAGCATCTGCAACACAGGCAATCGAAATACCAACAGAAGCTGAAGCATTGCCACCATTACCATCAGAAGCAGTGTATGTAAAAGCATCAACCCCGCAAAAGTTAGGATTAGGAGTATACGTAACATTCCCTCCATTGTTTATCAAAGAACCATTAATAGCAGAAGAAACCCCTGCAACCGTAAGAGCATCTCCATCTACATCGCTATCATTAGCAAGGACATCAATAACAACGCTACCATCCTCAATCATTGAGACACTATCATCAGATGCAATCGGTAAATCATTAACGCATGTAACGGTAACAGCAACAGAGGCAGTATCACTTGCACTATTATTATCTGTAGCAGTATAGGTAAACACATCACTTCCGCAAAAATTTGCAGTAGGAGTATACGTAACATTCCTACCAAAATTCACAACAGATCCACTAGCACCCTGCGTAACCGCAGAGATATTGAAGACATCACCATCCACATCATTATCATTAGCTAACACCGAAACAACAACAAAACCATCCTCCAATACAGTAGCAACATCTGCAACAGCACTAGGAGCTCTATTAACATTCGTAACCGTAAAAACACGACTACTCACCTGCGAACTACTGCTGGAACACTGACAGTCCGTAACCGCAGTCCGAGCGCGAACCGTATAGACACCAGCCTGATCAAACGTCGGAGTAAATGAAAATCCTGCAGTATTCGTACTATCAAGAAAAATAGCCTGAGTACTGGTTTGAGTCGAGATAAGAGTGCTATTGACATCAAGAACCTCAAATGTAACCGCAGTATCAGCTGAAAAATGAGCATTCCGAATAGCACTATTAGTAGGAATACCGAACGGAGCTATCGTAGGAGAATCAAATACCGAGCCCGCTCCAATCGTAAAGGTCGCAGCAACACCTTCAGCTATCGTACTTGGACCACTAAATGATTGTATCTGACTACTACACCCACTTTTCTTATTAAAATCAAAATTAAAAGTCCCAGCACCATCAGCAGTAGGACTAAAAGCCGCACTCTGAGGAACAAAACAATCCGCCACCCAATACGTGCCATATCCATTTGTAGGACCCGGAACCGTATACGAAACAGTAATACTGTTAGTTGCACTCGTCTGATCAGAAATCTTAGTTCCCAATGGATCACATAAACCATTCGTACATTCATAGTTCAAAGCCCGAACACCATTCACCGGACTACCTTGAAACGACCACACACTAGTAAAATCCAAAGTAGCTGAAGCGAAACTAGAAAGTAGCACAAACATCACACAATACGTTACGAATGGTTTAGATCTCATTTAAAACTGGGCTGAGGTATAGGAAATGTGGGCTCAACTACCTCTTCAATAATATCTACAACTGGATTAGTTACATTCCGACCAGTTCCTGACGTAGCAGCATCATGAATCGCCATCCCTCCCAGGACAAGACCTGCCAATTTAGCAGCGCCTACCCCTCCTGTAATTGCCAGTCCCCCATAATGTTCAGCAACATCAGGACCATACTTGACTAAAATACGTTCATATCCTTTCTCAATATCCTCATGCGACATTCCTTTCAGGTAATTATCTTTATGTTCCGCCCGTTTATGATGGGCAACCTTTGCAAAATAGTTGCTGCCTGCAAGGAAATGAGCTGCGAAATAACGAGAACTCTGCTCAGCTCGATCAAGATCACTCACCTTACCCTCATACTGAGTATCAGCCATGTTCATTTCATCCCAAGCCAGACCACGACGCAGTCGAGCTCCATGCCAAGCTGCAAGCTTTCGTGTTTCCTGGTACTTCTTACTGGAATAACTACCCTCGCCATGCTCAATCAACCTAAGCAAACGATTAAGCTCTACTCCCTCATTAGGCTCCCTAGCCGAGTGAGACGCAGTCTCAATCGAAGCCAAGTAGGCATCAACATGCTTGAACAAACTCTCAGTATCAAGTAAAAGCGCAGTAACCGTAGCACCCCGTTCATTCACATCATATCCCAATATACCGGAGTGCTGAGTAGCCCTTTCCGCCACCCGACCATAAAACTCATGAACTTGTGAAGCGAAATCATCTACCGATTTCTCGGAAGGTACATTATGAGTGTATCCCTGGAATACTTTCGTGAATTCAGGAACCGGAGTTAAGCTACGAATCTCCTCCGAAACCTTGAAAGGACCATTACTAAAATTGATCTGCCCTTTTTTCCCCATCTTATCTCCCACAATAGGATCAGCAAGATTATCATAAAGATGGAGCTGAACAAGCCTCTGCTCAAGTATAGCCTTAAATTCAGGAAGGTGCTTTTTCGGATCGTAACCCATGACCTCCTGATCCTCCGCTATCAGACTTCGCAGATGACGAGCATCTGATCTAGAAACCGACAACGCCTCTGCAATCTGCAAGTCAGCAAGAGTGTCTATAGTGATACCTACATGATTCCTAGCGTGATTAGCAGTAATCAACAGATATTCCATGGCTAAATCTCGATAATTCTGCTGGAGCAACTCAAACGTATTCCTCTGTGAAGGAAGAGAATCATTCTCTAACGATCTATCAATTGCATCGTATCTACTAAAAAAATTCCCCCTTGCATCCACATTTCCATTTTTACTCAGATTAAGAGCATCATCCTTAAAACGCTCAACAAAATATTCATCAATCGGAAGCGCGCCATCCCTAGCAAAATCATGATTGCGACCTGCAGCCGCACTAGCACTCCCATCCTGTTTAGAACTTAACAAACATCCAGGAAGAGTTAACGTAACAGCACCTGCACCCATCACACCCAATAATTGCCTACGGCTCAAACCAACTGAAGAAGAAACTGAAGGGGCCGGATCAGCAGAATCACCATCCAAACCATCAATCCACTTGAGTAAATACTCCCGAGCCTGCGATGCACCCTGACCAAAACGATCTCCTGCAGCGCCCACTACTGCTGTTGTATTGTCCCGAATATGCTGCACTAGCGAACCTAGTGTAGCCATTTACCATCCCCCATGATTCATTGAGGAATCAAAACAAATATATAAAGATTATGTAGTTTAACCATTACTCAATGGTTAATAATAATAACCATTATAGCATAACAAATAAACAACAAATAGTGATTATAGAAACCTTTTTAAGAGACCTACAGTTCACGAAAACAGTACAGTTACTATGGAAGAACACGAAGACGACGAAATAAACATTGATTTTTCTAAGATAAAGAATATCTTCTCCGGTAAAAAAGAAAAACCAAAAGAAGAAAAACCAGCTGAAGAAACCAAAGAAGAAAATACTCAGCCAAAAACACCATCCGATGCACCCTCAGAAGAAAAGTCCCACCACTCACCAGAACCTCATCACGAACCTGACATCCAGAAGGAAGTAAAAGAACCTGAAAAAAAGGATGAGATAGCAGAAGAACAATCTTCAAGGGAAGAAACTGATGAAGAGGACGATGAAGAAATTAACCTAGACCTCTCAAAAATAAAGAACATCTTCAGCTCAAAGAAATCAGAAGAACCTGGAGAACACCATTCAAACAAAGAAGATGCCTCCGATGACGAAAAAGAAGACGAAGAAATCTCATTCGACTTTTCAAAAATAAAATCATCAATAAAGGGAGTCTTTTCACAAGAAAAAGACGATGAAGACGGAGTGGACACCAAAAAAATAACCGGCTTCGTAGTTGCGCATAAAACGGTACTATTAGCCTTACTACTAATCCTCATCCCAGTATTCATGAGTTCAAGTTTACGTTCAACATCAGCAGAACTGCCCATCGCAGACACCTGGGCCCGCGACTCAGTCTACAACCAAGTCCAAGATCAAATTAAATCACAAATTAATCAACAGTATCCTAATCTACCGCAGAGCAACAAGAACAATCTCATCAATACCGAATTCGAAAAATTCCAGAAGGAACAGAAAGCACAACTGGAAGCGCAAGTACAGGCAACAGCCAATCATTTCAGATCTCGATTACAGGATGAGAACGGCCAGACCTATCTCTTAGCTATTGACCCTTACTTTTGGATGCGTCATGCAAAAAACGTCATTGACAACGGACATCCAGGAGATGAACTCAGAAATAAACAAGGAAAAGAAGCTCCCTATGATACATTCATGTTCGCACCCGTAGGACGATTCGTTCCACGAGACGCATTCCATGCCTATTTCGAAGCATTTCTGTTCAAATTCATGCGCTTCTTCAATAAAGATATAGGCTTGATGACGGCCGCCTTCTACACTCCCGTCCTATTAATAGCACTCAGCATCATCCCTATTTTCTTTATAGGACGACGCATCTCCGGAAATTTCGGTGGATTCATTGCCGCGATGATTCTCGCAATTCATCCTGCATTACTAACAAGAACTGCCGGCGGATTTGCCGATACCGATGCGTACAACGTACTCATACCGTTAATCGTAACCTGGCTCTTCCTAGAAGCCTTTGAAACGAAAGAATACAAGAAAATAATCCTCTACACACTCGCAGCAGGCTTCTTCGTAGGACTCTTCAGCTTTGCGTGGGGCGGCTGGTGGTACATCATGAATTTCATCATCATTACATCAGTAGCATATATCGGCTACTACATATTACTGCACCGCGATCAACTCAAGAATATAGATTCCTTCATCAAAGATAAAGAATTTCTTGAAACTCCAATCACACTAGGACTCTTCCTCATCTTCTCAGCAATCTTCACCTCTTTTTTCACAGGATTCAGCAACTTCATGGATGGATTCCTCATCGGACCAAGAGCATTTATCACACTAAAGGAAGTCGGCATCGATAGCATCTGGCCCAATGTCTTTACCACGGTGGCCGAACAAAATACTGCCTCATTAAGCAGCGTCATCAACCAAATTGGGATGGGAAGTAAACTCCTGTTCCTCATCGCCCTGTCCGGATTAGCCTGGAGCCTCTTAAAAAAGACAAGCCACTCAAAAAGAGGGATCTACCTTGCAATCGGATCAGCCATCTGGTATGCCCTGTTATTAGCAATCATGCCACAAAAGATCATGTTCATTATCCTAACCGGTGTCCCAGTCGCATTCTGGCTCTTCGACATCATCCGAACCCGGCAGAAAGGAATCGACATCAAAGCATCACTCCTTTTAACACTCTGGTTCGCATCCACCGTGTATGCAAGCACTAAAGGAGTCAGATTTACACTCGTTGCAGTACCTGCATTCGCTCTTGCCACCGGAGTAGCAGTCAATTTCATCTACAAAAAAAGCTCAGAACTCCTGACTAAAGGATTACACCTCAATAAACATCTTGTGAATGCAGTAGTCGTTATCTTCCTATTACTAGTCCTCTTTGGACAACCCATCCAAGGGGCAAAAAGTGTTTCCCGTCAAGAAATACCCTCAATGAATGATGCATGGTACGACTCCCTAAAACAGATTGACCTTCAGGCAGATGAAAATGCAATCATTAATTCATGGTGGGACTTCGGCCATTGGTTCAAAATGATTGGAAATAGACCTGTCACCTTCGATGGAACCTCTCAAAACACTCCAAACGCACATTGGATTGGATCGGTTCTACTAACCGACGATGAAAACTATGCTCGCGGCACACTCAGAATGCTTGACTGTGGACAAAACAAGGCATTCGATACCGTTAATAAAGAAATTGAAGATATTCCAAATGCACTCAAAGTGGTAAAAGAAATTATCCTACTTACAGATAAGGCTGAAGCAGCAAAAGTCCTAGAGAATGCAGGCATCACCCAAATCGATGAAGTCTTGAAATACTCACACTGCACACCTCCAGAAAATTACTTTATCACCTCACACGATATGATCGGAAAAGGAGGCGTCTGGGCTCACTTCGGATCCTGGAATTTCGAGCGCGCTCTACGCTACAACACCCTCAAGAAAAAGGAATACAAGAATGATCCTGTAGCAAGCAGTGCATACCTGGTAGAACGATTCAACATGTCTCAAAAACAAGCAGAAGATACCTATTTCGAAATCCAGGCAATCACCGATAGCGCCGAGGCAAATAGGTGGATTGCACCCTGGCCCTCATACCAAGGAGAATCCATCTGCTCAAATCAGGGGGGAGGAGTCGTCTCATGCAGCATTCAAGAAGGAGTCGGCCTGAATATTAACCTCTCAACACTCCAAACTGCTGGCGTCAACACCCCTCAAGGCCCAAGGTTTCCAAACAGCATCAGTATCGCACGCGAAGATGGTACCATCGATACCATACAGTATGATGAAAACGAACTCGGAATCAGCCTAACACTCTACCCCACCTCTGATTCCCGCTACAGAGCAGTCATTGCACACCCAAAACTCGCAAATGCACTCTTTACGAAACTCTACTACATGAATGGTCATGGCACGAGCTACTTCGAAAAATTCTCTGATAGAACAAGTTTCACTGGCGGCAGAATCATCGTTTGGAAAGTAAACTGGGACGGAAACGCTACAAATGAAGTGCCATACTACACCTCCCAGAGAGAAGAACAACAAGTAATAAATACCCCTTCTAATGAAGTAGATACGAATACTTCACAACCCGCTACCGCATAATAATGGAATCCACCTACATCGTTATTCCGGCACAGAATGAGTCATCAACCATTAATGGAGTAGTTACCAAAGCAAAGAAATTTGGAAGCGTTATAGTGGTTGACGATGGATCCAAAGATAACACCGGCTCCGCAGCAAGCGATGCAACCGTGCTCACCCATATAACGAATTTAGGAAAAGGCGCAGCCCTCAGAACGGGATGCGATTTCGCCATAAAAAAAGGAGCAACTAAAATAGTAGTCATAGATGCCGATACCCAACACAATCCCCAAGATATTCCAAGATTTTTGCAAACGCTTAAAAACCACGATGTTGTGTTAGGGTATAGAAAGCGATCAAAATCAATGCCCAGTGTACTGAGATTTGGAAATGGAGTCATCAATACCATGACCAAAATCCTCTACGGTATCGATGTTAAAGATACGCAATGCGGCTTTCGTGCATTTACAGCAACAGCCTACAAAAAAATACGCTGGGATGCAACAAACTACAGCATGGAATCAGAAATGATAGCAAATATCGGACGACATAAACTTTCCTTTGGAGAAGTACCTATTGAAACCGTCTACGCAGACCGCTACAAAGGAACAACCATTATCGACGGCATCAAAATCGTTCTTAATCTGATGTGGTGGAGGATCAAAAGATAATGGCAGCATTACTAGGAATTCAAATACTGGGAGGCTTCTTCGGAGCATTTATGGCCTATTACACCTTCCTCCACTACAAGCGCAAAGAGATAACGCTCAAAGAATACTCTTTTTGGATTGTACTATGGTTTACCTTTCTTGCCGTCACCATCATGCCACGTCTACTCGACCCCGTGGTCAAAACCCTCAATCTGGCACGGACAATGGACTTTTTCATCATCCTTGGGTTTATGTTTCTCATCGGAACCATCTTCTATACCTATCTTTTAGTAAGAAAGAACCAGAAACGCCTTGAGAATATCGTACGCAAGGTAGCAATGGATAAACCAAACAAAAAGCAATGAGAACAGAAAGAGATTCCCTCGGAAAGAAACAACTACCCCCTAACGCAATCTATGGCATCCACACCGCCAGATCTCTAGAAAACTTTAATGGAGCACAACAGGCCCTCCCGAGAGAACTCATCTACGCAATCGTTCATCTCAAAAGAGCGTGCGCAAAAGCAAATTACAAACTCAAATCACTTGACAAAAAGAAAGCAAATGCCATCCTAGCAGCAACAAAATCTATCCTTCAAGGCAAACACAACAAAGAATTTCAGATCGACGTCTTCCAGGCAGGTTCCGGAACCTCAACCCATATGAATGTGAATGAGGTTATCGCTCATCTCGCAAAACTCCATCCCAATGACGACGTAAATCGTGGGCAATCCACAAATAACATCTTTCCTTCCGCAATAAGAATAGCAGCCTATCAAGAAACACTACATCTCACTACAGCTCTCGCCACATTACAACAGGCACTAGCACAGAAAGCAAAAAACTTCTCAAATATTCCAAAAAGCGCCCGCACCCATCTCCAGGATGCAGTTCCCATCACGCTAGGCCAAGAATTCGGTGCCTATGCAGCAGCCATAGAGAAAGCACAGCTACGTCTCCAAATAGCCTCAGAATCATTATTAGAACTAGGCGTAGGTGGCAATGCTGTCGGCACCGCAGTTAACACCAAAAAAGCCTTTAGAAAAACAATCATCCAGGAACTAAACCGTGAACTCAAGTCAAAGTTCCAACCTGCCGTAAATAACGTCGAAGCAACCCAGTTTCTAACGGATATTGCCGAAGTAAGTGCAATGACCAAACTCGCAGCTTCAGACATCCTCAAAATAACGAACGACTTACGCTTACTCTCTTCAGGACCCAACACCGGATTCGGAGAGATTAATCTGCCTGCAGTCGAACCCGGAAGCTCAATCATGCCCGGTAAGATCAATCCAAGCATCTGTGAAGCAGCAGCCATGGCCTGCATCCAAATCCAAGGCCTCGACCATGCCATAACACTTGCAAATTCCCTAAGTCAACTAGAATTAAACACACACATGCCCCTCGTAGCAAATAATATCATCCACATGCTCCAAATACTTACAAGAACAAGCAACATGCTCGCAGCAAAGTGCATTCGCGGCATCACCCCAAATAAACACACCTGCCAATCCCATCTAGAACACTCAGCAGGTCTTGCAACCATCCTCAATCCAAGATTAGGCTACGATAAGGTAGCAGAACTCGTTAAAGAGTCATTAAAAACAAAGAAAAACCTCAAACAACTAGTGCTAGAAAAAAACATCCTCACATACAAGGAATTCGACAATCTCGTGAAGACTTCTACTAAACCGAATCTATAGCTGCTAACGGCATAAAGTCAAAACTCTCTCTTTCCGTGGATCGGCTCGTCACAGGGGTTGTCCCCACGGGACGTAGAGCTATCGATTCGTAGAGAAAGAGTTTTGAAGCCGTCAGCAGTTACCATAACAGTATAGATTTATAAAAGCAGATTGAGTAATAACACCTATGGCAGTCCCCCTCATCAGAAAGCTAGACAAGTTGCTAGGAAGCACCATCTGCAACATCTTTGGAACCTTCAAGAGAAAGAAGACTACTTTCAAAACCGAAAACATTCTCATCATCCAACTCTGGGGCATCGGAGAAACCATCCTTACACTTCCCACAATCAAAGCACTCCGTCAACACTATCCCAAATCAAAAATTACCGTTCTTGCTACAAAAAGAAATAAGGAAGTATTCGAAGGACAAAATTTCATAGACAAAATAGAAATTCTCCCACTAAACATCCTAAAAATAGAGCTCTACAGCACAATGAATATCGGAACATACGATCTCGTCATCGACATGGAAGAATATCTCAATATCTCAGCCATCCTAGCGTTCAAACTAGGAAAGTATACCATAGGCTACAATCATGGGTCAAGAGCGAAATGCTACAATAAAACCATAACTTACAATGACATGCAGCACTGCTCAGAAACCTTTGCCGATCTCGTACGTGCAATCGACACCAAAGTAACCATCAAAGAACTTCTACCACTCGACGTCTCAACAACCGATAAAGAAACCGTCACCAACATCATAAAAAAGGAAAAAATAACAAATAAAGTAATTGCATTAGCACCCGGATTAGCAGAAACCTCCAAAGAGAGAATGTGGCCACCTGCAAGATACGCAAAACTAGCAGATGAATTAGCAAAGCAAGGAAACCAAATAATTTTTGTCGGTGTAGAATCCGAAAAACCACTAATAAAAAGCATCCAATCACAAATGAAAAGCAAATCAATAAACCTAGCAGGAAAAACATCGGTAAAACAGCTAGCCTATCTCTTCACGAAATGCAAAGCCATGATAGGAAACGATTCCGGACCGATGCATCTAGCAGCCTGCATGGGTACAAAAACAATAGGACTCTTCGGACCCAATCTGCCAATAAGATTCCGGCCCCTAGGAAAAGACTGCGTAGGACTCTACAAAGCTACCTGCCCCTGTTCTCCCACCATTAACGTCCACAAAGGAGAATTCAAACCCTGCAACAATAATAATAACCGATGCATGCAATCAATAAGTGTAGAAGACGTGATTAAAGTACTACATTAATTTCTCAGCAACCGCACTGCCCATATCAGAAGTACTTGCACTTCCACCCAAATCCTTCGTCTGCACTTTACCTTCCTTAATCACAGAACTAATTCCAGCAACAATAGCAGCACCAGCTTTCTTCTCACCAAGCTCATCCAACATCATAGCACCAGCCCAGATCGTAGCTAAAGGATTAGCAACATTCTTGCCTGCATACTTGGGAGCGGAACCATGAATAGGTTCAAACATCGAAACACCATCAGGATTAATATTTCCACCCGGAGCCAATCCCAAACCGCCCTGAATCATAGCTCCTAAATCAGTAATAATATCTCCAAACATGTTCGGTGTAGTCACCACCTTAAACCATTCAGGATTCTTAACAAACCACATGGTAATAGCATCAACAAACATATACTCAGGTTTAATCCCTGGAAAATCCTTTCCCACCGACTCAACCTGCTCTCTCCAAAAACCGTAAATATCAGATAACACATTCGCCTTATCCACAAAGTAAGCCGTGTCAACATTCTGACTTTTCGCTAAATCAAAACCATACCGAATTACACGATTAGCTCCCGATTTCGATATCATCCCAATCTGATACGCGATCTCGTCCGTATTCTCAATCTCCAAATCAAACTTAACCTTGTACATCTCCCGCAACACCTCAAGTGATTGCTTTGATGTTCCAGCCGAAGCACGACCACCAATACCCACATAAAAGTCCTCAGTATTCTCTCGAACAACCGTAAAGTCAATATCGCTAGGACCCTTACCCACTAAAGGACAAGCAACACCCTCAAGCAACTTGATAGGACGTAAATTAACAAATTGATCAAAATAAAAGCGAGTCTTCAATAAAATCCCCTTCTCCAAAATTCCAGGAGTAACCCGTGGATCGCCTAATGCACCGAGATAGATTGCCTTACAACTATCCTTAATCTCCTTCAGCGTATCTTCAGTTATCAATTCCTGAGTCTTAAGATATTTCTCAGCACCATTATCATAGCGCTTCCAATCAACAGAAAATCCATAGACATCTGAAGCCTTCTCAATAACCTTTAGACCCTCAGCTATAATTTCAGGACCAATACCATCTCCCGGCATCAATGCTAACGTGTATGAACTCATTATTTTGAGAAATTCAAAGCTTTATTTAAACCTTTCACTAACGCAACCGCCGATGCCTTCACAATATCCTCGGAAACTCCCTCTGCAGAGAAAACAGTTCCAGAATCATCCTCCACAAGGATCATTACATTCGCAAGAGCATTAGTTCCGCCCGTAATAGCTTTGAGATTGTATTCCTTTAACTTCAACGGATGAGTCAATGCAATAATGGCCTTGGCCAAAGCGTCAACCGGTCCAACGCCCGTCGCCTCGCCTTTACGCTCCTCGCCACTTACTTTCAAAGCCACAGAAGCCGAAGCGTCACCTGAACAACCCGTAGTAATAGTAAAATCCACAAGCTCAACAATCTTCTCATCCGAAGTTACCTGTCCAAGAACATCAGTAGCAATCGCGATAATATCTTCTCGTACAACCTCTTTTTCCTTGTCAGCAAGCTGCTTAATACGTGCCATAACCAAATCAATTTGCTCAGTATCCAGACCATACCCCCTCTCCGTTAGAGTATTCTCAACTGCAGCTCGACCAGAGTGCTTCCCAATAACAAGATGCTCACCCGTCCATCCCACATCCTCTGCATTCATAATCTCATACGTCTTTTTATCCTTCAACATCCCGTGCTGATGAATTCCAGCCTCATGAGCGAACGCATTTCGTCCTACAATAGCCTTATTCCGCTGCACCGATAGTCCCGTCAAATTAGAAACCATCTGCGAAGTAGCAAAAATCTCTTTGGTATTGATACTAGTACTAAACTCAGAAAAATAATCAGAGCGCGTCTTCAAATTCATAACGAATTCTTCAAGGGAAGCATTCCCAGCACGCTCTCCAATACCATTAATCGTACATTCGACCTGCAGAGCCCCATTCATAACTCCAGCCAAAGAATTTGCAACCGATAATCCTAGATCATCGTGACAATGTACAGAAATAACTACATTTTTCTCCATTATCAAATCACCAAGCCGCTCAAAAACCATCTTAATACGATTACCAAATTCAGAAGGCTCAGCATATCCTACCGTATCAGGAATATTAATCGTAGTAGCACCTGCCTTAATCGCTGCCTCCACCACACTACACATATAATCAATATCTGTCCGAGCAGCATCCTCTGGACTAAATTCAACATCAGAACAAAGAGATTTCGCATGCTTAACTGCAGAAGAAGCCATCTCAATAACCTCATCCTGGCTTTTTCGTAATTTTTTGTCAATATGAATTTGTGAAGTCGCAACAAACGTATGAATCCTAGGCCGTTCAGCGTGTTGAACTGCCTCCCACGCCCGATCAATATCCTCCTTCATTGCTCGAGCCAAACCACAAATAACCGGACCCCTAACCTCTTGAGCAATTTGCTTGACCGATTCAAAATCACCATCAGAAGTAATAGGAAAACCTGCCTCAATAATATCGACACCTAATTTGGCAAGCTGCTTAGCAATAAGCAACTTCTCGGAACTTGTTAAACTAGCTCCCGGCGACTGTTCACCATCTCTCAACGTAGTATCAAAAATTAAAATCCTCTTGGCCATACTAAAAGAATCCTAAGACGCTATAAAAAGATAACGCTCAGCAACACGCCACAAAAACATTTATATAAGGCAAATACCAACTCAAAAGAGATGAAACGTGGGTTCATTCTAGTACTAGTAACACTCCTCCTAGTTTCTACAACACAAGCAATCAGCATTTTCACCTCCGACACCTTAGAGGAAGGTGAAGGAAGAATTTACCAAACCAATCTAGGAAGTTACATCGTAAAATTAGTTACCGTATCCGATGCAACAGGAAAAGTACTCTTTGAAGTCAATAACGAGAAATCGCGAGCCTTCGGTATAAAAGACAGCTTCAAATTCAAAGATGGATCAGAGATTGTACTCATGGACGTCTTCATTACCGATGCCGACACCGGCAATGACCAGGCTACATTTTACTTTTACGGATCCGGTATATCGCCAGTCATGGCAAAAAATCTATCCTATGGTGTCATCGAAGACCGAAAATGTAATTTTGATGGTGTCTGCTCTGGAGAAACACAAGCCTGGTGCTGCTACGATTGTGGATGCGACTCCGGAAGATGTAGAGACAATAAATGTGCCGTAGACGAATCAACCACTGCTCCGGTGAAAGAAGAAAAGAAGGAAGAACCCAAAATTGAACCACCGAGAGTTGAAAAAACAGCAGAACCTGCGATCACCGTAACACCCAAAAGAAAAGCTCGTGCAATCTCCGTAATCATGATTCTAATCGCAATTGGAATTATAGTGCCTGCAGCATATCTAATATCAAAAAAGAAAAAGAGATTCTAACGTAAAATATCTTCAAACTTAATGAGTTGTGTTCTTTTACATTCCGGTTTCGGTTCTGAAGAAAAAGAAGCAAATAATTCTCCCTTATACTTACACGCAAGCGCATTTTGACAAAGGTCCACTACTCCAGCAACCTCCTTCGTAAAACGACAGGGCATATCTACATCTAACTTTCCTAAATAAGCATCAAAATGCTTCTGATCACCTAATGCATCGAGCTTCTTCTGCTTCCACAACGCATCCTGTTTTTTCTGGATACGCTCCAATCTTCGTTGCAATACATCCATACCTATCCCCTAACTAGACCATGAAGAACAATCTATAAAACAGTTTCGCTTACAGAACCAAAATAGCAGGTTTTCCCGGCAATGCGTACGTAGCCTTGTGCTCGTCACTCTTATCAGCACTCACTACAGTTACTACACAATCAAATTGATCTTTAATAAAATCAGCAGCCTCAGCCAACATCTTCATCTCCTCTTTCTGTTTAAGTTCTACACTAGGAATCTTCCGAGAACCCACCATCCGTGGAATATTCTTAGAAATCCACTGACCATGCTTCTTGTACTTAGGAATCTTCATCAGCTCTCCCAAAACCGATTTAGGGTTGGGATCTTTTTCCATCATCGCAACTACATCAGTAAACAAAGCATATCTCCAGGAACTGCTTACGAAAAGCGAAATGGCCTCGGGCTTCTCAATCTTCGCTAACTTCAGTACCTGACGTATATCGCCTAACGTATCCCGCAACAAAGCCTCTCCAACATGCATATGTTCCTTGATCTTTTTAGAATCAGCTACCGGCCACGAAGCATGAGAGATAAATCCACTTTCACCCATCTTCTCCCAGCACTCCTCAGCAAAATGCGGAACGAACGGCGCCAACATCAATACCTGAGCATTAAGATATAATGCAATGGCCTCCTGCGACGGCTCATCATGCGTCCTATTCAAATACCATTTCAAATGACGCTGCATATCTAAGAATCCATACTGAATTGCAGATTTAAACAACACATTCTCCATAGCCTCAGTTGCACGAGCAATACATTGATGTACCACCGAAATAAACCATTCATCGATATACTTTTTTGATTTCCTACCCTTGCCATGGTGCTCATCAATAAACAAATCTAGATCCGATAACCTGCGTTTAGCAGTCTCCAAGAACTGCATATCATAATTAGCGTCATCCACGCCCTCTCCCGCATTAGCAGAGGTCAAACGAACAATATCCGGACCATGCAAGGTATACAATTCTCGAGCCGTGAAAAAATTACCCTTCGACTTTGACATTTTCTCATTATTAACCATAATTCTACCATTCAACCCATACGATTTAGGCCAATGCTTCTTCGGAAAGATTGCAGTATGATTAAACACACAAAACGCCAAATGGTTTTGCAACAAATCCTTTGCAGAATTTCTAAAATCAAACGGATACCAATATTCGAAATCACCGCGCATCGTATCGACCATCTTTTTAGAAATCCCTGTACTAGCAACAACGTCCTCCACCTTTCCCTTCCCCAAAAAAACATAATTGAAGAACCCATCATCTAATTTATCAGTAGAAAATCCATACTCAGACGGATTCTGTAAATATTTCGAAATAGTGCCATACGCCATCTGAAACGTACTATCTGATAACGATTCAATCACCCACTTCTCATCCCAGGGTAACTGTGTGCCTAACCCAAATTCCCGTGTACAAGCCCAGTGATTCAACCAATCAACAACATAATGAAATTGCTTCCGCACAACCTCGGGATGCATCTTCATCTCATCCAAACATTCATGCGTCTTTTTCTTCCACTCAGCATCATTATACTCAATAAACCACTGATCGTCAACAATCTTAACCACACATTCTGCTAATGATCTACTTACCACTCTAGCAGTTAACTCATAAAACATCACGCCTTCGCCGCTTTTGATCAGTTCCTCTTTGATTGCTTCCTGACAATCAGGAACACTCATACCGCCGTATTTTCCAGTACTTTCTTTCATAACTCCTTTTCTAAAAACACGTCGATTCAACTCGCCTTTAGCTTTCTCGATCTTCGCTTTCTGCTCCGCTGAAGTAATTCCAAATTCCTGAGCAATCTCATCACCTAGATCATCTCCCATACCCGAAACATCGATGATAGGAATGGGCTTGAGCTTCTGAACAACCTTTTCGTCCATACCATATTTCTTAATAAGCTTGCTATCCGACTGAATTTTCCTAATTTCAATAAGATCAACTGGATCTTCTAAGGCAGAATACACAATACCACTTCCAACATTAGCATCAATAAACCATGCAGGAACAACATACAAAGGATAATCCACCAACGGACCCTGCGCCCATTTACCAATCAACTCACTTGCCGGAATCTCCCCAACAACTTCAGGCTTGAATCCAAGATGAAATTCTATTTTCTGGATTGCAGCATCTCCCACCACCCACTTCTCTCCCTTTACATGAACCACCTTGTACGTTGCATCGGGATCAACCCATAAGTTAGTCTGACCAAGTAATGCATCGGGACGCGTAGTACCTGCCATCAAAATAAGATCAGAATCTTTCAGTGGAAATTTTGCCCAGATAAAATCCTTAGGAGTCTCTCCCTCCCCCTCTATCCGATCATGGTCACCCACCGGAACATTTTCTTTAGGATCCCACACCACCGGATGCTCACCCTGCTTCACGTATCCTTTCTCTTTCAAAGCATTAAACTGCCATCGAATCATAGCATCATATGGAGGATTCAAAGAAGTAGTCTTGAACGAATACCTCTCATCAATAGAAAATCCCATCGCCTTAACGTCTTTCAACGTTTCTTTCGGAAAATACTCGCACCAATACTCCGGATCGTTAAATTTAGGAATCTCCTCGGCCAAAATACCCATCTTCTTCAACGTCTCTATTTGAGTGGGCTCACCCTCAGCCACCCGCTTAGCGGCAGCAACAATAGGAGTTCCCGTGCAGTGAAACCCAAACTTAGCAAGAACATTAAACCCACGCATCCGTTTATAGCGAAGCATAACTTCACTCGTAGTATACGTAAACAAATGACCCAAGTGCAACAATCCGTTCATGTACGGATACACAATAGCTTCATAGAATTTCGGTTTCGAATTAACCTCAACCTGGAACGCCTTCTCCTTCTCCCATCTCTTCTGCCACTTATCAGCAATCGAATTGAAGTCCAACATACACTAAGAAATCATGGATTCGTATTTAAGGTTTTTGGGGTGGTTGAGGAGTAACAGGCTTGACTTCGAACTTCAAAGGAACATCTCCCTGGTAAATCCAATCCACTATCTTCCGACCTTCAACAAGATGTAAAAAAAGAAATCCTGAATTATAAGGAATGTAATTTGGACCTTCTCCCTCTATACATTTGATAACTGAGTCCATAGACGGCAATTCAGCTTCCAAAGAAGTAAGAATTTGGTCCAGCATTCCTGGTTGACCCCTATTCTCTCCCCCCTTGACAACCGTAAATTGGTAGTCTATCATGGTCTTATACTTTCTTAAACTGAGCCGAGATATCGATCAGATCAACGTGTCCCAAGAATAAAGCTCTGCAGCAGTAACGCTTCAAACCAAGCTCATCCATGGTCTTCTTCTTTTCGTCACCCTTCTTAACAGCCTCTAGGTATTTCTCCCAAAGCTGTCCAACGGGTTTTCCGCAACTGTAGCATCGTATCGGTATAATCATGGTATCACCTGTAGCTCTTTTGTCTTTTTGCTCTTGCCTGTCCGTGCCTGTTAGGTTTGGAAGGTTCTTTTCTTCTAACATCAGCAACTAAAAGCTGCCTATCATATTTCAAAAAGATGTCTTTAAGCTTGTCATTCTTAGTAATTTCAGTAAGTGCCTTTGCAACTGCCAATCTACAAGCATCTGCCTGCGCACTTACTCCGCCGCCAGCAACTCGAACAGCGATGTCGTATTTCTTTGCAACATCTCCTGCCAAAACCAAAGGCTCACGAATCTTGCTCTTCGACATTAATGGCTGTACAATAGATAAATCAGCACCATTAATCGTCACAACACCCTTTCCTTCTCGAATAGTAGCTCGTGCGATAGCTCGCTTTCTTTTTCCTGAAGTTGTTAATATTTTCATTTTCCACCTATGATCTTACATACGTCTTCTACCGTAGCATATCTCATGATCTGTAATCGCTTTAAATGTGCATCCTCAAAAACCGTTGGCTTGTGCTGAGCAAACTGCTCAGGAACGCCCCTATGACACTTAATCCGTGCATAGGCAATCTTCCCGTGGTGTCCCTTGTACGGCAACATCCCTCGAATCGATCGTCTAACGAACTTTTCAGGAACGCGAAAAAAGAAAGGACCTTTTGTTGAAGACCCCATCTGCTTCTTTGCAATGTAATCGGAATAAATTCTGTCCTTATTACCAGAAATAACAATCTTTTCACAGTTAACAATATCAACCTTTTTACCCAATTGAGCCTGCGTAGCGACAAAACTAGCCAATCTTCCCAATAACATATCAGTACCATCGACTATCATTATCCAATCACCCGAACACGCTTTCCTTTGGGACTTTCTTTAATAAAATCTTGGAGGGGAATCACAACGCCACCTGCCTCAACAATCTTCTTCGTTGCCTCTCCTGAAAACTGAAAAGCAGTAACCGTAAGTTTATGACTTAACACACCTGAACCCAATACCTTGCCCGGAACAACAACAACCTCGTCAGCCTTCGTAAATCTATTCAATTTAGATAAATTAACAACTCTACGCGCACGTGAAGATCTACTAAGATCATCTGCTACACGCTTCCACAAAGGAATCTTCTCAGATCTAGAGCGATCCTCTAATGTTTCCAGTAAACCCTTTAATTCAGGGTTTGTAGGTCCTGTTCGTTTTGCCATGTTTGTTACCATGCGAGGGACGAGGTTTGAACTCGCGCAGGCACTAAGCCACTAGGCGTTTGAAGTTCGCTTTCACGATCACTGCCTCAACCTAGCCCGTTTGACCACTCCGGCACCCTCGCACTATTGTTCTATTGCTTTCGCATCCTTAATCTTCTCTGCAAGAAGGTCAAGTTTTTTTCCTAAAATGCCAGCTGCTTCAACCAAAATCTCTTTGGTATCTAACTGACCCCAGGACTCTAAAGTAAAAATGAAATCGTCGGTTTTCTCAATAGTAAAACCTTCAGGATACAAATCAGCTGCAACCATGCACATGTCAGCGTCATTTTCCTTGTCTTTAGCAATAGAAAGCTTTCCGCCTTCTAATACTAAAATACCGTTCGGAACAAGCTCAACACACTTTTCCTTATCGTCAATCTTATCGTTATGAATAGTAACTTGAGCACGCTGCTTGTAAAAAATGTGACCAGGGCTCCATTTTACGTGGTCTTTACCCTTGCCAAGATAAGCACCACATTCTAATTCCAAACTTTGACCCTTCAATAATTTAACAATCGGCAAGTCCCCTTCTACAGGCTTAACCTTAGGATCCTTAGTTTCGATATCCTTCGCATAGACGGTGCACGGACCCTTAGCTTTAAGCGTCATCGTTAATTTACACCGTGCAGATTCACGCTGATCCTCTTCAACATCCTCTGGAAGCATGTAACTTTTAGCATCAGTAGTAAGCGGAATAAGTCCAAGACGATGAGCAATCATCTCATCATACAAAATCGAGCTATTTTTTCTAAATTCAACATCCTCAATCGCCATCGTAGGAACATCCTCAATAACCGTTCGTCTCAATGCGTTCGCAAATGCGGGAGTGGTGTTCTTTACCAGAAAACTAACTGCGTTTCCTCCCTTATCCTGATCCAATAGTGTGACTTCCATCAGACTCGCCTCCCTCTTTTTCCGCCTTTCTTCCTACATCCATCGTGTGGAAGCGGAGTTACATCCTGTATGATTCCAATACGTAATCCCATTCGTGATAGTGCTCTAACCGCAGCCTGTGCTCCGGGACCAGGATTATTAGGTCCGTTATGCCCACCAGGCGCCTTAATTTTAACGTGAATTCCACTGATACCCTTATCTCGAGCAATCTCAGCCACTCTCTTAGCAGCAGTCATTGCAGCAGTAGGCGAACTCTCCATTCGATCTGATTTCACAACCTGTCCACCAGAACTCAAAGCGATAGTCTCCATTCCACTGATATCAGTAATATGAATAATAGTATTGTTATAACTAGAGAAAATGTGCGCAACTCCCCATCTCATAGTGCTCTTCATTCTTTAGTAGCCTCTTCTTTTGACTCTTCCTTAGCATCAGCTTTCTCTTCTTTAGCCTTCTTTCCCTTAGCTTCAGCCTTATCCTTGGACTTAGAATCTGATTTTTCTTCCTTCACTTCTTCCTTAGCTTCTGCTTTGTCCTCTTTAGCTTCAGCCTTAACTTCAGCTTTAGAAGCTGCAACCTCAGGAGCAGCTCGCTCAGGATGTTCAGGATCTGACAATGAAGAACCCGGTGCCATCGAGATAGTATTCTCTTCAGCTACCGTTACAAGATACGAAGGAACAGTAAGTTTCTTACCCTCAACCAAAACGTGTTCGTGCACAATAAATTGTCGTGCCTGAATAACCGATCGAGCAAGATGTTTCTTATGAAGAATAGTCTGTAATCGTCTGTCGAGCAAAGCCTTAACAGAAATACCCAATACATCCGCAACCCCACTTTCTGATTCAAGTAATCCTAATGATTGTAATTTTCCAAGAAGCTGTCGTCTCTCAATTTCAGCCTGCTCGCCACCTAAAGCAATCAGACGTTTTGCCTGACGCATATAATTCTTAAGCAATGAATCAACCTTCCACAACTCCTTCTTATTCTTCAACCCATATTCCTTTAAGAGTGAAATTTCAGATTCCAATCTCTCCTTTTGCCAAGGATGCGTAGGTCCACGATACAATTTTCTAGTCTTCTTAGGGTCGCCCATTATACTCTACCTGCCTTCGAGCCAGATTTCTTTCTAACTCCTAAAGAAACCTTACCTTTATTTTTACGGAAGTTACTCTTCGTTTTCTGTCCGCGTACAGGTTTTCCCTGCATGTGTCTCACACCACGGTACGATTTCATCTTCTTTAATGCTTTAATGTCATTATCCTTTACAAACGTAAGATCATTAGTAATCAAATGCATATCTTCTCCAGTATCCATATCTTTTCTTCGATTGAATGTCCAAATAGGAGCCCCAGCTGCAGCCGGATCCTTCAACACCTTGTCAAGTGCTGCCACATCAGCCTCTTTCAAATCGCCTACCTTCTTAGTAGCAGAAACCTTTGCTAATGCACAAATCATATTAGAAAATAAAGCGCCAACACCTTTAATCTTGCGTAAACCCATCACCAATGACTTCTTTCCTTCAAGATCAGTCTGAGCCACACGCACAAAGTGTCTAAATTCATCCTGTGCTTTCGCTACAGGTTTAACATCACTATTAACTTTTTTAACTTCAGCTTGTTTTGTTTCTTCAACCATAATCGGACAGCCAGAAATTCATTTCATGAACCCTAAATGCGCTCTTATGAACTCGGGCTGTTACACCTGGGAAACTCACCTTACTTAAAAAGCTTTGTATCGACAACACACCTGTCACCAAGCGCCAAACACAAAAAAACCGAAAAATATGCCAAAAAAAGCCCATAAATGACCTAATTGGAGATTAAATAAGACCCAGAAATAAGAAAAAAAGGATAATAACAAATAAAAGAGAGCAATAAAAACAAATAAAACCCAAAATACTAAAAGAGAGCTTATTCAACCGTAAACACCCTCATTTATATAGGATTGAGGTAAAGATTTATATATCGTTACCACATCCCCAGCACTGGGTGGTAGTGTGGAAGAGTTCGAAGAACAAGTCGAAAAAGCAAAAATTGGCCAAATTGTTTCTCTAGTGAAAACCATCGAAGAGCCCCTTGATGCAACGGAATTCTTCGCAAAACTCTCAAATTACGGAAAAAAGAAGTATTCTCTTCTCTTTGAATCAGCCGACATCGTTCCCAAGTATGGCGAACAAAGCATCGGATCGGCATCTCCCTGTCTAAAAGTATCGGGTCGCGGCGCAGAATTTGAAATTACAGCATTAAATGATACTGGATTACAATATATCAAGACAATCAAGAAGGATCTCAAGTTTGTGGACAAATTAGTGCATAAAAAGAACATTCTGTATGGCATCTTACAACCACAAAGAAAAAACACAAACGAAGATGACCGCATCAAGGCCAAAACTCATTTTGACATTCTCAGAACAATCGCATTCAAGTTCAAATCAGCAGACGCACCCGACAACGTGCATGGTGGCCTCTTTGGAGCATTCGGCTATGATATGATTGACCAATTCGAAGATCTCCCAAAAAATGAGCAAAACACCTTGGATACGCCTGATTACGAATTGTATTACCTTGACAATCTCTTTGTAACCGATCATAAAAAAGGAGTAACCAAGATCATTGTAAATGCATTAATCACTGAAGGAAATAGAAAAACACTCATCCAACAGGCAAAAAAAACAATGGGCGAATATGAAAAAACGTTGGAAAAGAAGCTGGTAACTCCTAAAAAGACAAAAAGCAAAGACTCGGAAATCGAAACCGACACCACTGCAAGTGAATACGAAGACATTGTTTCCGAAATCAAGAACAAAATCTTCCGTGGCGATATCTTCCAGGCCGTTCCCTCTCGAACATTGATCCAGAACACCACTGCAGAACCCCTCCTAATCTATGAAAAGCTCAAATCCATCAATCCATCACCCTACATGTTCTACATCCATCAGGAAGACGGTATTCTTCTGGGCGCGTCTCCAGAAATGGCACTACGTGTGCAAGGAAACGAACAAAAGATTGTCGAAATACGTCCGATTGCCGGTACGAAACCGCGTGGCCTAACACCAGAAAACGCTATCGATCCCGATCTCGATGCAAAGTACGAAGTAGAACTCAAAACCGACAAAAAAGAGATCGCAGAACACACCATGCTCATCGATCTAGCTCGAAACGATATCGCTCGAGTCTCCGAACCCGGAACACGATTCTGCAACGAACCCTTTGTTATAGAAAAATATTCACACGTTCAACATCTCGTTTCAAATGTACAAGGCACCCTAAAAGAAGGTCTCGATGCACTCCATGCCTATCTCGCAACCATGAACATGGGAACCCTTACCGGTGCACCCAAAGTGGAAGCAATGAAACTAATCAGAACTCACGAAAAGGAAAGTCGTGGATTTTACGGTGGAGCCGTCGGATACATCACCCCAGAAGGGAATATGGACACCACCATCACCATTCGCTCGATGTATCTTCGAGCAAACAAAGCCTACATTCGTGCAGGCGCAGGCATTGTGCATGACTCCATTCCCGAGCAAGAATTCCAGGAAACGGAAAAGAAAGCACAAGCATGCCTCAAAGCCCTAGAAATGGCGGAGGCAGCAAAGTGAAAGCACTCTTTATCGACAATTTTGATTCATTTACCTATAACATCGTAGATGAATTCCGCAAGCAAGGCTGCGAAGTCACCGTCTTCAGAAACAACATCGACATGAAGATCATTGACGAACACATCAAGAAAGAAAAACCCCAGCTCATTGTAATTTCCCCAGGCCCCGGAACACCCAAGGAAGCCGGCAACAGCAAAGAAATCATCACCACCTATCACGAAACCATCCCTATTTTCGGAGTCTGTCTCGGCCATCAAGCGATCATCGAATGCTTTGGCGGACGCATCGACAAAGCCGTGGAAACCATTCACGGAAAAGCCTCAAAAATCTCACATGACAATCAAGGCATTTTCAAGAATATCGCAAGCCCTTTCCAAGCAGGACGCTATCATTCACTTGTCGGCTACGATATTCCCTATTGCCTCGAAGTGACCGCACGATCCGTAGAAAGAGATGTCGTTATGGCAGTGCGCCACAAAGAATTTCCCGTTACCGGAGTCCAATTCCATCCCGAATCTATTCTCACGCCAGAAGGTGCTGAGATTATCAAGAATGTAATTGACTCAGTACAATGATTTCTGAAATTATTAATCAATTGAAAGAAAAAAAAGACCTTTCTTCAGAGCAAGCAGAACACACCATGAACGAGATCATGTCTGGCAACCTGTCAGACGACGAGATCATGCAATTTCTCGTAGCGCTGAAAGAAAAAGGAGAATCAATCGAAGAGATAACTGCCTGTGCTCACGTCATGCGTCAAAAAGCAGAACACATACATCCTCAACCTCAACCACTTATCGATATCGTAGGTACGGGGGGCGACAAAACCAACACCTTCAACATTTCAACCGCGTCCGCCCTTGTGGTTGCCGGCTGCAACATCCCCGTAGCAAAACACGGCAACAAAGCAGTCTCCTCCAAAGCAGGAGCCGCAGATGTGCTCACCGCACTGGGCATTAACATCAATCTTGAACCCAAACAAGTAGAAGAATGTATCAACGAGCTGGGCATCGGATTCATGTTCGCTCCAAAATTCCATCCTGCGATGAAATATGCCATCGCAGCAAGAAAAAAACTAGCCACGAGAACCATTTTCAATATCCTTGGTCCATTAACCAACCCTGCATCAGCACCCTATGAATTAATGGGTGTTTTCGATGAAACGTTAGTAGAACCTCTAGCACATGTCCTCGAAAAACTAGGCTGTAAACAAGCAATGGTCGTCCATGGTAGTGGAATGGATGAATTAACGCTGACCGGAACCTCCACCATTGCAGAACTTAGAGACGGAAAAGTAACCTGTTCAACCCTCTCACCAGAAGACGTAGGACTCCAAACAACTACTCTAGAACAATTGCAAGGAGCAGACGCGGAAGCAAACGCCGCAATCATCATGAATATCCTAGAAGGAAAAGAAACAGGTCCCAAAAGAGACATTGTCTTACTCAATGCAGGTGCCGCAATCTATATCGCAGGAAAAGCAGAATCTATCAAAGAAGGAATCGAACAAGCAAAAAATTCTATTAACTCCGGAAGCGCTCTCGAAAAGCTTAATAAGCTGAAAGCGTGGACCAATAACTAGTAAACACTCCACTAGCAAAAGAAAATGATACTAGACAGCATTGTAGAACAAAAGAAAAAAGAGATTGAACAGCGAAAGCAACAGTTTCCTATAGACACGCAGCTAGAAAAAAGCACTCGCAACTTCAAGAAAGCAATCTCCCAACCCGGCGTCAACATCATCGCCGAAATAAAAAAGAAATCTCCCTCCGCTGGCGATATTAGAGAAAACTTCAACACAAAAGAGATCATCCAAATCTACGACCAACACCAAACAGTCAAAGCAATCTCCGTCCTAACCGACAACACCTTTTTCGGAATGTCTCCAGATGCATTAAAAGAAGTCGCAAAGTACACCAACAAACCCCTACTCAGAAAAGAGTTCATCATAGATGAATATCAAATTCGAGAGAGCCGCTACTATGGTGCAGACGCCATCCTATTAATCGCATCCCTTCTCCAGAAATCAAAACTCAATCGATTCATTAAGAAGGCGAAAGAATTAGGAATGGATGCACTGGTAGAGGTCCACACCAAGAAAGAACTCGATCAAGTATTGCAAACAGATGCAGAAATCATCGGAATCAATAATAGAAACCTAGATACGCTCAATGTAAATCTAGAAACAGCAAATAAATTGGCCGTGCACATCCCACCTCAAAAAACCATTGTAGCAGAATCCGGCTACAACACTGCTGAAGACCTCAAGAAAGCGCGATCAGATGCCTTCCTCATCGGCACCTCACTCTTACAATCTAAAGATATCAAGAAAAAACTAGACGAGTTAACAAATGACTAAAGTAAAAATCTGTGGAATTGCAAATTCGGATGACGCCTTACAAGCAGCCGTTCTCGGAGCAGAGTATCTAGGCTTCCTGGTAGAAATTGACTTTTCTGAAGATAGCATTACACGACAAGAAGCAGAACAACTCATAAAAAAACTACCATTGGAGGTGCAACCTGTGCTAGTTACGTATCTTCAACAATCAACGCCTATCATCCATCTCGCAGACCACATCAAACCAGCCATTGTCCAACTCCATAACGATATCTCCCTAGAAGAGATCGGAAAAATAAGATCGGCACTACCAAAAATAAAACTGACCAAGACTATCTCCGTTACCAATGCAAGCTCTCTAGAAAAAGCAAAAGAATTCGAGAAACATGTAGATTTCATTCTGTTAGACACTAAAATAGGCGAAAGAAAAGGCGGCACAGGAAAAACCCATGATTGGTCTCTCAGTGCCGAAATCGTAAAAGCACTGTCAATACCCGTCTTCCTCGCAGGAGGCCTAAATCCACAAAATGTAGCGGAAGCTATAAAAACAGTACATCCGTACGCCGTAGATGTAAATAGTGGTGTTAAAGCCACGGCAAAACGAAAGGACCATAAAAAAATGGAACAATTCATAAGAGGTGCGAAACATGGAAATTAAAAAATTATCATCGCTACTGGTGACCTTAATTATTCTGAATAATGTAATATCACTCATTCCACTACCGAGCATCATCGACACACTAGCAATCATCGGAGCAACCGTGCTATTAATGATCGGAATCTCAAAAGGAGGAACCATTGGAAAAGCATATCTGGTAACCTGCTTCCTTGTCGGAATCTATGCACTTATTGCAATCCTCTCCTTTGTCGGAGTTTCACTACCGTTTGCAGGCTTCCTCTTTCTCGCCTATCGGTGGGTCATGATTGCGGCTCTAGGATTACTGATCTTTCAAGTTTTTAGCGACTAATGAAAAAAGGGTACTTTGGAGAATTTGGCGGCATCTATATGCCTGAAACGTTAATACCTGCGGTGCAACAACTCGAACAGGTCTTTATCTCCGCACAGCAGGATGGCAACTTCAAAAACGAGTTCGAACGCATCCTAAAAGAATTCGTCGGACGTCCCACCCCCATCACTTTCTGTAAAAATCTATCGGAACAGCTCGGCTGCAAACTCTATCTCAAACGAGAAGATCTCGCGCATACGGGCGCCCACAAGATCAACAATGCGATTGGTCAAGCCCTGTTAGCAAAAAGAATGGGCAAAAAAAGAATCATCGCCGAAACCGGAGCAGGCCAACATGGTGTCGCAACCGCAACCGCAGCTGCTTTTCTCGGACTCGACTGCACCATCTACATGGGAACAATTGACATCGAACGCCAAAAACCGAATGTCTTCAGAATGAAATTACTCGGAGCAAAAATACAACCCGTAGATTCCGGTTCTAAAACATTAAAAGATGCCATTAATGAAGCACTGCGTGATTGGGCCGGATCAGTAGAAACAACACATTATCTTTTAGGATCAGCACTCGGACCGCACCCCTATCCCGAAATGGTGGCCTACTTCCAAACCGTCATCGGAAAGGAAGCAAAAAAACAAATCCTCAATCTAGAAGGAGCACTTCCAGACGCCGTCATCGCGTGTGTAGGTGGCGGCTCAAATGCAATCGGTATCTTCAAAGGCTTCATTCAGGATAAAAATGTGAGATTAATAGGAGTAGAAGCCGGCGGTCGCGGCATCAAACGCCATCATCACGCCGCACGCTTCGCCGATCCCGAAGCAGGACGCATCGGAATCATTCATGGAACAAAAACCTACGTCCTACAAGATGAAGATGGCCAGATCGACAATACCCATTCCGTTTCCGCAGGACTCGACTATTCGGCAGTCGGACCAGAACACGCTCATCTGAGAAAGATAAAACGCGCAGAATACGATTTCGCCACCGATACCGACTGCCTGAAAGGATTCCAAGAACTCTCCAAGAAAGAAGGCATCATCCCAGCCCTAGAATCATCACATGCCGTTGGCTATCTCCTAAAACACCACGCCGAATTCAAAGATCAGGTAGTTCTGATCAATCTCTCCGGTCGCGGCGATAAAGATCTGAACATAGCATCAAAAGCACTCGGAATAAAAATAGAATGAACCCACTACTAACCAAATTCAAAGCACTTGAAGACAATGTAGAGCGAGCTCTCATCCCGTTCCTCGTTATTGGAGATCCAGACTACAAAACAAGTTTAGACCTCCTAAAAGCAGTAGCCAAAGAGGCAGACATGCTAGAATTAGGATTCGCCTTCTCCGACCCCATCGCAGACGGAAAAACAGTGCAACAAGCAGATCAACGAGCACTCAAAGCAGGCATGACGACAGAAAAGAATTTCGAATTAATCAAAGAGCTCAGAAAAGAAACCGATATTCCCATCAATCTCCTAGTCTACGCAAACCTCATCTACCAACAAGGTATTGGAAAATTCTTTCGTCTAGCACAACAAGCGAAAGTAGATTCTGTCCTGATAGCAGACGTCCCGCCAGAAGAATCCAATGAATTCGAAATCAGAGCAAGAAAACACAAAATCCAGCTCATCTTCATGGTAAGCCCGTTAACAAACAAAGAACGCCTGCAAAAAATAGAAAACAAAACAACCGGCTTCATCTATTATGTAGCCAGATTAGGAGTGACCGGTGCACAAGAAGATCTCAAGGCACGTAGTCTCAAACATCTTAAAGAAATCAAACCCATCATTCGAAAGCCTATCTGCGTAGGATTCGGCATCTCAAATAAAGACCATGTTCGAGCAGTAGTAGAAGCAGGAGCCGATGGAGTAATCGTAGGATCTGCCCTTATCAAGATTATAGAACAAAACCTTAATAAGAAGGAAGAGCTGATACAACAATCAGTAGCCTTCGTAAAAGAGCTAAAGGAAGCAACACGGTATGTCTAAAGCAAAAGTAACTCCCTGGGAAGTGAAAGGTGTAGTAGATTACGAAAGACTCATCAAAGAATTCGGCACCAGCCATCTTACCGATTCACTCACAAAAAAGATAGAGAAACAAGCAAAAAAATCACACCATATGCTCAGAAGAAAAATCTTCTTCTCCCATCGAGATCTTGAAATATTCCTAAAAGAACACGAAGAAGGCAAGAGCGTAGCACTCTACACGGGTCGCGGCCCTTCCGGAGAAACACACTTAGGACACATCGTACCGTGGATCTTCACAAAGTATTTGCAAGACGCACTAGACATTCCACTCTATTTCCAGATAACAGATGATGAGAAATTTCTGTGCAAAGATCTCACTCTAGAAGAAACAAACAAGCTAGCATATGAAAATGCATTAGATGTTATCGCCATGGGCTTCGACCCTAAAAAAACATTCATCTTCGTAGATACCGATTACGGAAAGACCATGTACAAGCTAGCAGTTAAAGTCTCAAAAAAAATAACGGCTTCTTCTGCACAAGCAGTCTTCGGATTCAACAACACCACAAACATCGGAATGTACTTCTGGCCCGCCATGCAAGCTGCTACATGCTTCCTACCCACTGAACATCAGAAAAAACCAACCAGAACCTTAATACCTGCAGCCATCGACCAAGATCCCTATTGGAGAATAGCCAGAGATGTAGCTCCTAAATTAGGCTACCCCAAAACGGCAGCCATTCACTGCACCTTCCTCCCCTCACTGCTAGGACCGGAAGGCAAAATGTCAACCTCAGAAGGCACCCACGCTACCATCTTCACCACCGACACTCCCGATGAAGTTAAAAAGAAAATCAACAAGTACGCCTTTTCAGGAGGACAAGACACGCTAGAAGAACATCGAAAGAAAGGGGGCAATCCCAATATCGATGCAGCCTACCAATGGTTAACCTTTTTTGAGGAAGACGACAAAAAATTGAAGAAAATCTACAACGATTACAAGTCTGGAAAATTACTCAGCGGAGAGCTAAAAGCAATCCTCATCGAGAAAGTAAATGCGTTCCTAAAAATTCACCAAGCAAAACGAGAGAAAGCACGCAAACAACTAAACAAATTTATTCTTAAGGATTAACTAAATCCAAACCTTTATATAAACTCAAAACAAGAATTCTAACGGGGATTTAGTAATGCAGAAAAAATGGCATACTTCAGCGATCTACAAAAAAAGCCAGTTTTGGATAAGTCAGAAAACAAAATTGGCAGATTTCAAGACGTCGTCTTCATAGACGGAGAAGAGTTTGCCGAAATCACCCACTTAATCTACAAATCTGATGATGGCTATCTAAAAAAAATCCCATGGGATCTAGTCGAAGAACTCAAAGAAGAGAAAGCAGGTAGAAAACTACAGATAGACATCATCATCGATCGTGACGATGAAGAAATAAATCCTGCCTTTGTGAGAGGAAATGAACTCACATTAGGAGACGTTCTTGACAAACAATTAGTAGATGTTGATGGTGTAAAAGTAGTTCGTGTCAATGATATCATTCTAGGAAAAGTAGAAGGAAAATTCTGTGTAGTCGCCGTTGCCGTAGGAATGCGGAGCATGGTGCGCCGTCTAGGATTCCCCAAACTTGCAAAAATGTTCACCAAAGAATCATCCGACTACGCCATCAAGTGGGATAAAGTAGAGACGTTAGGCAACCATCATCACGATATTCACGTTAAGATTCAAAAGAAACAAATCTCCGATCTCCACTCCGAAGACATTGCAGATATTATGGAAGATTTGGATAACAAAGAACGAGCCCTCATCTTCAAAACATTAGATCATAAAAAAGCAGTACGTACCTTAATTGATGCCGAACCCCATGTCCAAGAATCATTCTTCAAATCGTTAAGACTCAAGAGCATAGCAGAAATCATAGAAAACATTCCTGCCTCACACGCAGCAGATCTACTGGGAGAAATGCAAAAATCAAAAGTAAAGAAAATTCTCTCCTATATCGACAAAGAACACGGAGCAACCATCAGAGAAATTCTGCATTATCCTGAAGCGACGGCCGGAGCAATTATGCATACCAATATCATTACCGTTCCTCAAACCTACACGGCCCAACAAACCATCGCACTGCTGAGAAAAAAGAAACCGCCCACAAATAGAACCTTCCATCTCTATGTAACTAATCGAAAGAAACGACTCCTTGGAGTAATTCCTCTACGTTCACTTATTACTGCTTCTTCAAGAAAGAAAGTAGACAAAATTATGCAGAAAGACATCATTAAAGTAAATCTGCATACGACAAAAGAGGAGATAGCAAAAGTCATAGCACGATATGATCTATTCACCGTGCCGGTTGTTGATGATGATGACGTCATCCAGGGAGTGGTAACAGCTGATGAAGTGTTAACTGAAATCATGCCAGAATCCTGGAAACGTAGCAGATTACGACCGCTTTTGCTCAACAACGATGAGTAATATCAAGAAAGCAGTTAAATCTCGCTGGAAGTTCTCTCTCATTTTGCTTGCGGTTGTCGGTCCGGGATTAATCACCTCGATCGTAGACAACGATGCAGGCGGTATCACTACCTATTCTATTGCCGGAGCTCATTTCGGCTACACCATGTTGTGGTCCCTTATCCCTGTAACCTTTGTATTAATCATCATCCAAGAAATGATAGCGCGTATGGGCGTCGTTACCGGGAAAGGGTTGTCCGATCTTATTAGAGAAAAATTTGGCTTGCGAGTGACCTTTGTGCTGATGCTGCTCGTTTTCATTGCCAATCTCTCAATTATAGTATCAAACTTCGCAGGAATGGCTGCTGCCTCCGGTTTGTTCGACCTCAGCAAGTATCTGGTGGTACCGCTCATTGCGTTGGCCATCTGGACGGCCATCATCAAACTCAACTACAAGGCAATAGAAAAAGTCTTTCTCTTATTGTGTCTCTTCTACATCGCATATATCTTCTCAGGATTCTTTGCTCAACCCGATTGGTCGTTAGCAACAAAAGAACTCTTCACCCCTCACTTTTCGTGGGATATGAGTTATATTGTCATTCTTATTGGAATCATCGGAACCACCATCACCCCCTGGATGCAATTCTATCTTCAATCGACCATCGTCGAAAAAGGAGTTCAAATTAAAGACTACAAATACACAAGAACAGAAGTCATCGTAGGATCTATTATAACAGATATCGTAGCATTCTTCATCATCGTTGCGTGTGCAGCAACCCTATTCAAAAGCGGAATCCAAATAGAAACCGCTGCAGATGCCGCTCGTGCCCTCGTACCGTTTGCCGGAGCCTATGCAGGAATGCTGTTTGGAGTGGGCCTTTTTGCAGCCTCCCTGGCAGCAGCATTTATCATTCCACTAGCAACCTCTTTTCAAATCTGCGAAGGTATGGGTTGGGAATCATCACTTAATAGAAAATTCAAAGAGGCGCCTCAATTCTATGGAATCCTTGCATTCCTGATCATTGTGGGTGCGGGCGTCACACTCATCCCCCGTGTTCCGCTACTTAAGGTCATCATCACCTCGCAAGTGATTAATGGTATTGCATTACCCTTTCTTTTAATCTACATCCTCAAACTCATTAACGATAAGAAACTGATGGGGGACCACGTAAATTCCCGTTTCTACAACGTAGTCTGCTATTCCACCGTTATCGGCGTCATCGCCCTTTCTGGAATAATGTTTGCCGCTCCATTCTTTGGAATGGCATAAGAAAAAAGCCCCCGGGGAGAGTTGCACTCCCGACCTGCGCTTTGCTCGATTGCGATTACGAGAGCGCCGCTATAGCTACTAAGCCACGGAGGCAGGGTAAGGTGTTTGCTCGTGCTATTGCTTCACAATAGCACTTAGCCTCTTTGGGTCCTAGCCTTTGTAAAGGCTAGCTACCTAAGCCACGGAGGCACAAGCATTCTCACACGAAATCAGCAACATTTATAAATCTTGACACCAAGATGAGCATATGCCAAAGAGAGGTGGTAGTAAAGAAGAACTAACAGTTGGAAAACTAGCATTCTATAATCTCTTATTCATAGCACCCATTGCATTCTCCTACTTTATCGCCACATATCTAGCACGATTTATTGCACCTAACCTGCAAGCATCACCCCAGGTCATTACCACCATCCTCATGATCCCGTTTACCTACCTTGTCTTTTTCTTTGTAGTACCCTACATCAATGCAAGAGAAAATGTTAAAGGTGTACGACATGCACTGGTAGCATTTCTGATTCTGGGCATCTTCACCGCACTCCCTGCAATCCTCGTTCGAGGAGATTTCTCCATCCTACTTACCCAACTCCTTCATATCGCATCCTATATTGTCGTAACATTCATCATCTGCCCAGAAGTACTCGGAATTGATATCGATCTTCAGCATTGGTTTAAGCGCCATCGACAACTCTTCATTCTTCTCATCTACGCCTCCATCCTCATTTTCTATATCCTCGGTTTCGCCCAGCTCTATCACAGCATCTACCTCAACCAAGATACCGCGTTCTCCTTTTCACAAGAAGGCACCCCTACCTATGGAACCTTCGTCTATTACTCCATTGTCACGTTTACGAGCGTAGGCTACGGCGATATCACTCCAGCAACCTCATCGGCCAGACTTGCATTTGGCATTGAAGCTCTACTAAGCGCAATCATCAACATCGTCTTCATCGCCATCCTCTTAGTCTACATTTCTAACTCCCAAGCCTTCCTGAGACATAATGCCGATGAAAAGATTATGAAAGAAGAAAAGAAGATTGAGCGGAAAGAAGAAAAAATTCTCAGAAACCAAAGACGCACAAAAAAGAAATAGCTCAGACCGAGGCCTTCAGTATGAGGGATTAAAATCTCTAGTGAGATTTCAATAACCAACACATTTATTAACAGATTTCTAACTCATAAGCACCATGAAACGCATTGCTGTTGTAGAAAAGGAGCGCTGCAATCCTGAGGGATGTGGCGGCTATCTCTGTATAAAGAAAAGCCCATTAAATAGGATGGGCGTAGAAGCAATAGTCCAAGGACCAGACGGCAAAGCGCAAATAAACGAAGATCTTGCAACCGATGCATTACAAGTAGTCGTCAATGTCTGCCCCTTCCATGCTATTCACATGGTCAAATTGCCGGAACACCTTACAACAAGACCCATCCATCGATACGGAAAAGACCAATTCATTCTCTATTCTCTCCCTACCCCTACCTTCGGCAAAGTCGTAGGGATCATTGGAGTAAATGGAATTGGAAAGTCTACCGCCATCAAAATCCTAGCTGCCGCACTGAAACCTAATCTAGGTGACTCAGAACGCACCGATGTCGATGTCGATGAGCTAATCAAACTCTTCAAGGGAACCGAAATGCAGATCTTCATGGAAAAATTCAAGAAAGAAGAAATCATTGTCAGCTTTAAACCCCAAGAGGTAGAATTAATCCAGAAAAACGCGAAAGGAAAAGTAAAAGAACTACTTGACAAAGTCAATGAAACCAAAAAGCTCAAAGAAGTCATCGAAGTCCTAGAACTCACCAATATTCTCGATACCGATATCAATAAAATCTCCGGTGGAGAGATGCAACGAGTCGCCATCGCTGCTACCGTCCTAAAAAAAGCAAATCTCTACATCTTTGACGAACCATCCTCCTTCCTAGACATCAAACAGCGTCTAAAAATAGCAAGATTCATTCGAGATCTAGCCAATGAAGAGACCTCTGTATTAGTAATAGAACACGACCTCATCGTCATGGACTATATGACCGACCTCGTCAACATTATGTATGGTAAAGAGAAAGTCTACGGCATCGTTTCTCAACTTAAACCAGCAAAAACCGGAATGAATGCCTATCTAGAGGGCTATCTCAAAGATGATAACGTCCGATTTCGCGACCATAAGATAGAATTCGACATTCGCTCAGCTGATAAAGAAAAAAAGAAGGATGTACGCTTTGAATGGCCCGCCATGGAAAAGAAATTAGGCAATTTCCACCTCAAAGCAAATGCAGGTTCCATAAAAAACCAGGAAGTCATCGGAATCCTAGGACCAAATGGTATTGGCAAGACCACCTTCATGAAATTACTAGCAGGAGTTGAAGAACCCGATTCAGGAAAACTAGACACCACCGTTTCAATCTCCTACAAACCCCAAAATCTAGCATCAGATTCAGAAGAACTAGTGATGAATGTCCTCAAAGAGGCAATTCAATACCACACCAACGATATTATCGACCCGTTAAACCTTAAAGATCTCTTTACGCGCCAGCTCAAGCAACTTTCAGGTGGAGAACTCCAACGAGTAGCTGTGGCAGAAGCCCTAGGAAAGAAAGCCGATATTATTCTACTAGACGAACCCTCCGCATATCTAGATACCGAACAACGCCTCAACATTTCAAAAATTATAAGAAACGTAGCCGACACCACCGGAAAAGCAATTCTTGTAGTCGACCACGATCTAGTGTTTTTAGATTACGTCGCAAACCGACTAATCGTCTTCGAAGGTGAACCCGCAATAGAAGGAAAACAAATCGGTCCAGTAAAAATGGAAGAAGGAATGAATCTGCTCTTAAAAGAAGTCGAAATCACTTTGAGAAGAGATGAACAAACAGGCCGACCTCGCATCAACAAACTAGATTCTGTAATGGATCGCAAACAAAAAGACGCTGACAAGTATTATTACAGCTAATCACTCCAAGATCTCAACATCATCAACAACACCATCCGAATCTACATCAACACCTTCTACAACCTTCGCATCTACACTCTTCTTATGTTTATTTCCAGAAGAAATCAAAGAAAAATAACGAGTAAATGCGATTATAGCAGCTCGCGTACCAGCATACCGCTTCCCAGCAACAAGCAAAACAGAAGATTTAGGATTAAACGGATTCACAATCTTTTGAATAACACCAATCTCATCTGAATCATACTTTTTTTTAGACAATTTAGAAATAATTGAACTACTCTTCGAATCAAAATAGATTGGCAGGGACTTAGCCATCTTTGCAGTAACCGCATTCACCACCGGACCACCGATCACAATAAGATTGCCCGTTAAATCCCGAACCTCGGTATCCAATTTAACATGTAGTCTATCCACATTGTGAACAAAACTTCCTAAAAACAATGCCAAGTCCATCCCGTAATACCCATCTCTCGAACGAGCCTTATCCGGCCCATGCGGATCCGGACTACCCACAATAATATCGGCATCCAGTTTACCATTAACAATAAACGGCTCTAAAAAAGGCTCAGCAGCAGGCTCCAAATCAAGCTGCCTTGTAGCTTCAAACTCTTTAAATTTGAAAAAGAACGCATCCTGCACCAATCCATAGTACTGTCTAACAACCCCCTGAGCAACCTCGCTTTTAACAACTGTAATCAACCCTGCTTTTTCCAAATTACGAACATGATAATACACTCGCTGCTCATGCACCTTCAGTTTCCGAGCAATCGCCATAGGATAACTACTCTTTTTCGCCAACAACGAAAGAATTTGAGAAGAAAGCACAGAATTAAAGTGCTTCAAACTACTCAAAGAGACCTCTTTAGCCGAAAGTGAAGTCACCTTCCCACCGTCCTTATTTACGAGTAAAACCATTATAAATCCTTTTTTAATACTACTAACAATAGTTTAATATTCATTTATATATAAGGTTTACTCTCAAAGCCTAATGTGCGGTATAGTTGGAGCTATTGCGGAGAGAAATGTAGCACCCCTTCTTCTAGAATCGCTAAAAAAATTAGAGTATCGTGGCTATGACTCTGCAGGTCTGGCAACCATTGAGCAAAACACACTTACCGTAAAGAAAGACCAAGGAAAAATAAACGAGGTAGACGAAAAAGTAGACCTCCACAATCTCAAAGGAAATATCGGATTAGCCCATACGAGATGGTCAACCTGTGGATCGGTTACAAAAGAAAACGCCCATCCCCATCAAGATTGCACAAAAAAAATAGCCATCGTTCACAACGGAATCATCGAAAACCATGAAGAGTTAAGAAAGCAACTACAACACCACGAATTCACCTCAGAAACCGATACCGAAGTCATAGCACATCTCATAGAAGAGAACAACCAAGGAAATCTGGTCCAGGCAGTCTCCAAAACCCTTAAACAGTTGGAAGGATCCTATGCCCTAGGCATTATCGAAGCAGCTAACCCTCATCAACTCATAGCTGCAAGAAAAGAAAGCCCACTCATTATAGGAATCGGAGAAAATGAAAACTTCATCGCCTCAGATGCACCAGCCATTCTCAATCAAACTAAAAACGTAATCTATCTTGAGAACGAAGAAATAGCTGTACTCACTAAAGACGAAGTAGAAATCTTCGATCTAGAAGGAAATAAAAAGGAAAAAGAGATCCAAACCATAGAATGGGATGCAGAAAAAGCAGAGAAGCAAGGCTACGAACACTTCATGCTCAAAGAAATCCATGAACAGTCCGCAAGCATAGCAGAAACCCTCAATCAAGACATCGAACATACACTCGACCTCAAAGACATCAAAAGAATCATCATCGTTGCCTGTGGAACCTCCTGGCACGCCGGCCTAGTGGGAGAGTTCATGATTGAGGAATTAGCAAAAATACCAGTCGAGGTAGAATACGCCTCCGAATTCCGCTACCGAGATCCCATCATAGAAAACAACACATTAATCATTCCCATCTCTCAATCGGGGGAAACAGCAGACACGCTAGCAGCACTAAAAGAAGCGAAAGAAAAAGGAGCAAAGATACTTTCAATAGTAAATGTACAAGGTTCATCCATAGAGCGAGAATCCGATGCAGTCCTCTACACAAAAGCAGGACCCGAAATTGGAGTAGCATCAACAAAAGCATTCACCGCCCAGCTCACAGTCCTCTATCTACTTACCTTACACCTAGGAAAGGTAAAAAATACACTTCCCGCGTCACAAATCCAAAACAGAATCCGAGATCTAAGAAAACTTCCACTGCAAATAGAGCAAGCCATTGAAGAGTCGCAACACATCAAAAAATTGGCAACACTTTTCTACGAAAAAAACCATGCACTCTACCTAGGACGTGGCATCAACTACCCTATCGCCCTAGAAGGTGCACTAAAACTCAAAGAAGTCTCCTATATCCATGCAGAAGGCTATCCCGCAGCCGAGATGAAACACGGCCCCATCGCATTAATTGACGAACAAATGCCCATCGTCGTAATCGCAACCAAAGATGACCGTACCTACAAGAAAGTCATCAGCAATATTGAGGAAGTCACCGCTCGTGGAGGCGTCGTCATCGCAATTGCAACTCAGGGCGACACCGAAATAGCAAAAAAAGTAGACCATGTCATCTACATACCAGAAAACTCTTATATCCTAACGCCCCTACTTGCTACAATACCATTACAACTATTCGCCTATTACATTGCAACCCTAAGAAAGCACGATCCCGACAAACCAAAAAACCTAGCAAAGAGTGTGACGGTAGAATGAACATAAGAAATGCACAAGAACAAGACGCAGCTCAAATAGCAGCAGTCCTAGAAGATGCATATAATATAGATTCAATACAAGAAGGCATCACCATCTTCAAAAAAGAACAAACAAAAGGCTACCACTATCTCGTCGCAGAAGAAGACAACAAAATCGTAGGAATAACCACATGGCAAATGCATGGTCTCCCTAAACACCAACTAGCCGAGCTCGATAGAATCGCAGTCCTCAAAACCCATCAAGGCAAAGGCTTAGGCAAACAACTCTTCGATGCACTCCTAAAAGAAGCATCTAAAGAATACGAAAAACACAATCAAAAACTAAGAAAACTCTACCTCTTAACACACGCAGATAACGAGCAAGCACAAACGTTCTACAAGAAGTTAGGAATGCAACAAGAAGCAATCCTAAAAAACCATTTCTACGAAGGTAAGGATGAGTTCATCTTCAGTATCTTCCCCTAACAACAACCCATATAAACAACCACAATTCCATCAAGCAATGCCTCACATCCCAACTAAACCAAAATCCGATAGAGAGTTCTTTGAAATCCTCAGTAATATTATCTTCGTAGCAGGATTCCGTTATTCAGTCGTTCAAGCCAGATAGCCACACATCATGAAAGCATTCAAGAATTTCGACATAAAGAAAGTTGCCAAACTAAACATGGAAGACATAGTAAAAGCAGAAGGAATGATCAAGAACAAACCCAAGATCCAGGCAATTATCGACAATGCAAAAATATGCCTAGAAATCACGAAAGAACACCAAGGCGTGATGAAATACATGGAAAGCCTCCACAAACTCCACAAAAAAGATCCACTCTTCAATCCTTCCTTACAAGAAGACGTCCAAAGATTCAACAGAATAGGAAAAACTACGAGCGTCTGGATCGCATATGTTGTTACAAGAGAGAATAATCTACTAACTAAATCTTACAGAATCCATTAATTTTCGATAGCATCTATTCTTCTAATCTCGCCAAATACCTGCTTAGCAAGGTCTTTTAGTTCGGCCTGCAAATTGGGTTGAGGTCCAAGTGAACCCTTTTTGATTTTTCTGACGATGCTATCATGAAACTTCTTTGCCTCTGATCCTTTTGGATCCTCTTTCTTTGGCCAGAGTACAGTGGATATTCTATTCGGAAGAACTGCGTGCGATCCAAATTTTTTCTGGCATGCTAGCGATAAACCTCGACCATCCATCCAAATCTCCCAGGGTCCAAAAGGACGAGGAATACCCGTTTGGACAGTATATCCTTGAAATTTATCGCTGCCAACCTTAGTAAAAGTAATCATAAAAATAATAATAAACAAGAACTATTTGAACTACCACTAGGCTAAAGCCATAGTGGAATCGTCAAAGTAATCACTTAGTCTCCTGTTCTTCTCGTTGGAATCTTGTTTTCGAGCATAATCACATTTTCGATCAAAATCCTCTCCAACACTA
>Ga0187833_10000279_pt1 | contig 59705 bp, 56 predicted proteins | sample ETNtaG_37_FD_167968 | JGI IMG/M metagenome (GOLD analysis project Ga0187833, IMG submission 167968) | Marine microbial and viral communities from oxygen minimum zone, Eastern Pacific Ocean - ETNP2014_SV_400_PacBio MetaG (Illumina Assembly) | ecosystem: Environmental > Aquatic > Marine > Hypoxic...
CCTTATTTAACGAAGCTCAAGGGAAGAGGGATGGAATTTGCGGAGGCACGTCCGTATCAACCGGGAGACGATGTACGTCATATCGACTGGAGGGTGACTGCACGCACCGGTCGGACACATACCAAATTGTTTAGAGAGGAACGTGAACGTCCAGTGATGCTGGTTCTCGATCAGGCACAGCCTATGTTTTTTGGTTCACGTGAAAGATTAAAGTCTGTGCAGGCCGCGCGTATTGCGGCATTGCTTGGCTGGCGGGCACTGCTCAGAGGTGACAGGGTAGGCGGTGTATTGTTTTCAGAACAAATGCACCATGAATTTAGACCAAGGGCTGACCGTCGACATTATCTGCGTTTACTGTCACATATAATGACAGAACATAATCTGCTTGTCGACAGGATGAATGAAGGTGAGTGGAGTTTCAACAATAAGTTCATGTTTGCGGAAGCGCTTAGACGGGTTAGGCACGTTGTTCAACCTGGTAGTTTAGTCTATGTTTTTAGTGATTTTTCAGGATTTGATGCAGAATGCAGGAAACATCTCTTTCAACTTTCCAAACAAAACCAGGTGCAGGTGTACTTCATCACTGATCCTCTGGAAAAAGACACCCCAACTTCCGGCCGTTATGCTATGAGTGATGGAAAGTCAACCACCTGGGTTAATGCCGGAAATAAAGAAACACGCCAAATATACACTAACACCTTTGAACAGCAGCAAGAGAGAATAGCCTCAGAATTACGTCTTTGTAGAGTCAATTTGAACATTCTGAGTACAGTGGATAATGTTTCAGAAGTTTAAAATATATTTCAACCACGAAACCGCTGAATAAATACTTAGCCCAAGTAAAGCAGTTTCCCATGATTCATCAATTTGTTGACCAGTAAAACCTTAAAATGCCTGCAGAAAATCCTCTCGCAAATTTGAAAGACATTCACCTTCCCCCTACAGTAAGCTGGTGGCCTCCTGCACTCGGATGGTGGGTCTTAGCGGTGCTCTTTATTTTGCTCATTGTTTTGTGCGCCTGGTGGATTCACCAAAAATATGAACGTGACAGACCCAGAATTGAAGCATTACGAATCTTGAAAGATTTGCAGGAGAAACATGATAAATCTCCGGTCGCGTTAACAGCACTGAGAACTTTATCACAATTACTCAGACGCACTGCGTTGAGCTTTTATCAGCAGGAAGAAGTTGCTTCCCTTCAGGGGGAGGAATGGTTGAAGTTTCTTGATAAAACAGGGCAAACTACTGAATTTACACTAGGTGCTGGAAAAATATTTGGAAAAAATCTTTATCAACCGGAGCCTGACTTTGATATAGAAGTTTTGTTTCCACTGGTTAGTAAATGGGTGAAGGAATGTCCGTATCAGTCTTGAACAGTTAATCGCCATGTTTTTATTTGAAAATGGAGCAGTTGAATTTATCTGGCCCTGGTGCGTGTTATTCTGGCCGTTACCGCTTTTAGTATGCTTACTGCCTCCTCGTGAACGTTCAGTTCAAGCTCTTCGTGTACCGTTTTTTCAAAGAATAGCAGCTTTGCCTCAAACAGGTTTAACAGCAGCTAAGAACACCAAATCACTGATTGCGGCTGGACTGTTATGGAGTTTAATTGTGCTGGCGGCAATGCGTCCACAATGGGTGGGTGATCCTGTGGAACTACCGGTTTCAGGAAGGAGTGTAATGCTGGCGGTTGATCTCTCAGGAAGTATGAAAGAAAAAGATCTGGAATTGCGTGGCGAAGCTGTGTCCAGGCTTGCAGTTGTTAAATCCGTTTTGCGTCCTTTTATAGAACGTCGTAAAGGTGATCGACTGGGGCTGATTCTGTTTGGAGATCAGGCATACCTGCAAACACCGTTGACTTTCGACCGTAAAACTTTGTGGCAAATGCTTGAAGAAGCTGAACTGGGACTAGCCGGTCAGCGTACTGCAATTGGTAACGCAATCGGACTTGCCGTAAAAAGAATGAAAGATCTTCCGGATCGTGAGAAAGTTCTGGTACTGCTGACAGACGGTCAAAACACCGCGGGAGAGGTTTCTCCTGAAGATGCGGGACTTATGGCAAAGGAGAGCGGCTTGAGGGTTCACACCATAGGTGTTGGCGCTGATGAGGCCTGGGTGAGGACTTATTTTGGAAAACAAAAAATAAATCCATCCGCAGAACTAGATGAAGCGATGCTGCAGGAATTGGCGGGCCGTACAGGCGGTAGTTATTTTCGGGCGCGGAGTACTGAAGAGCTTGAAAATATTTATGCCTTAATTGACAAAATTGAACCTGTAGAAAAAGAAAAAGAAGTCTACCGTCCGCGACAGGCCCTGTTTTTCTGGCCGCTTGGTATTGTAATGATGTTGCTTGGACTATGGGTTATGGTTTTAATGCTACACAATTATTCTTTTAGAGAAAAAGTTGAATAATCATTTGAAATAATTTTGTTGACCGAATTTCATTTTTTGCGCCCGTTGTGGCTTTTGGCAATACCACTTGTCTGGTGGTTGGTGTTCCGTTTGCTTGGTAAATGGTGGAGTACAGCTAACTGGGAGAAAATTGTTGAACCGCACCTGCTTCAGTTTTTGGCGACTACGCCGGCTACACAAAAAACAAGTCTGCTGCCCTGGATTATGTGTTTTACAGGCACCTTGCTATTGCTGGCTTTGGCTGGGCCAGTCAGGGAAAAAGTACCACAACCGTTGCTGCAAAAATCACAGGCAAGAGTACTTGTTTTGGACCTGTCTTTTTCGATGCTGGCGACAGATATAAAACCGACGCGGATAGATAGAGCACGTTTCAAACTGGAAGATTTGCTGAAACGTTTTGTAGAAGGTGATACAGCACTCATTGCATATGCCGGAGAGGCATTTGTGATAAGTCCGTTGACACATGATCCTGCTACAATTGCAGCCCTCCTGCCGGGCTTGCGTCCAAATATTATGCCTGTCCCTGGAAGCCGTGCGGAACATGCCTTTAGCCTGGCAGCAAACTTATTAAGCCGCAGTAAAAGCGGAAGCGGTCATATAATCTGGATTACAGATGGAATTGAAGGACAGGATTTTGCTGCGCTTGAAAATACGGTGGGGCGAAATCGTCTGTCAATTCTCGCAGTTGGGACTGAATCCGGGTCGCCAGTTGCTTTGTCAGAAGGAGGTTTTCTTAAAGACAAAAACGGGGCTATCGTAATTCCAAAATTAAATTCGCAACCATTAGAAAAACTGGCAGGTATAAAGCAGGGTTCGTTCACCGTATTGAGTATTGATGACAGGGATGTGGAAGGTATAATTGAGGCAGAAACTACGGCTACGGACTTTATAGAAGATGAACAGCTGCGGAGCTCAGACAAATGGAATGAAGAAGGGCCTTGGTTGCTGCTGCTGGCGTTACCTTTAGCGGCATCACTTTTTAGAAGAGGACTTTTATTTTCCTGGAGTTTGCTGGTGCTTTTCGGAATCTCAAGTCTACCGAACTCAGCTCAGGCTTTTGGTTGGGATGATTTATGGCTGAGAACAGACCAACAGGCGGAGAAACTATTTCAAGAGGGTGCTGAAAAGGATGCCGCTCAACTTTTTGAAAATCCTGAATGGAAAGGTACAGCAGCGTATCGTACAGGTGACTATGAAAAGGCAATCAAAGAATTTTCACGGAAGGACGGTCCACTTGCCAATTTCAATCGTGGAAATTCCTTGGCATTTGCAGGGCGTTTAGAGGAAGCACTTGCTGCATATGAGAAAGTTTTAGCAGAAAATCCGAAACACGAAGATGCTCAGTTCAATCACGATTTGATAGAAAAAATATTGCAGGAACAACAAAAAAAACAACAAAATAAAAAAGCGGATAAAGGAAAAGAAAACGAGCAGCGGAAGAACAAACAGGATCAGCAACAGGATTCTTCAAAGGCTGATGTAGAACAAAATGAAAAGTCATCACAGCAATCATCAGCCGAAAAACAGGATTCTGGTGATCCTCAATCTTCAACTGAAGAAAAAAATAATGATAAAAAACAGTCAAATGAAGGTGAAAAAAACTTAAATGATAAAACTGAATCAACTGAGGCCAAAAAGAATGAAAATGAGCAGGAAAAAAATATTGCCTCAGAAGATGAACAGGAATTAACTGCGGATGAGCGGTCCAGACAGCAAACTCTGGAACAATGGCTCAGGAAAATTCCGGATGATCCCGGAAGATTATTGCGTAATAAAATGCAGCGTGAATATCAACGACGTGGCAAACAGCAAATTCTTGATGAACAGTACTGGTAAATGATGAAAAAATTATTGTATTTTGGAATTTTGATGATTTATGCCAATCTCAGCCTGGCAGAAGTTAGCGCATGGGTTGACAATAATCCTGTTGTAGTCGGTGAAATGTTCAGGTTACACATTGAAGCAAAAAATGTGGATGACCCAGAGGAGCCGGATTTATCAGTAATCCGCGGTTTACAAGTATTGAACAGAAGTGTTCAAAATCAAACTTCGATTGTAGGAACTTCAATCACACGTACAGTGAACTGGACTTATGTAATGCTTGCGCCTTCTTCCGGAAACTATTGGATCCCCGCCCTGCAGGTCGGCAGCGAAAAAACCATACCTATTGCCTTGAAAGCAGAGGAATCCAGCCAAAGTCCTAACAATCAAATTGTACGTTTGGAAGTGGACGTTTCACCCAACAAAGTATATCCGCAACAGCAGGTTATCATCCGTGTAAGAATCATACGAACAGGTGCACAACTCGAAAATGAATCGTTGACACCGTTTGAACTTGCTGGAACACAAATTGAAAAGGTAAATCAAAGATCATTCAGGAAGGTTAAAAACGGTAAAAGACAGTTGATTACTGAAATATCATACGTTCTTCTTCCGGAAAAAAGTGGTACACTTTTGCTTCCGCAGCTTCGCTATCAGGGAAATGAAATACGTGGTGGTAATTCACAAGGGAATTTCGGGAATTTTGGTAAATTCGGAAATATTTTCCAGCAGCGTGGGCGTAGAATTTTCAGTAACAGTGAAGTGCAAACCATTCAGGTTAAGGCATTACCTGCCGGATTCAAGGGGTGGTGGCTGCCTGCTGCTAAGTTGGAACTTGAAGAACAATGGCTGCCGGATCCGCCGGAATTCAGAGTTGGAGAACCTGTAACACGGACATTGACAGTTAGCGCATATGGTGTTTTCGGCAACCAAATTCCTGAATTATCATTTGAACTTCCGGAGAAAATGAAAGCATATGCAGACCAACCTTCGATTGAAACTGTCAAAACTCAAGACGGACTCAAAGGTACACGCGTTGAAAAATGGGCGATTATACCAGGACAGGCAGGAAGACTTGAACTTCCGGAAATATCTGTTGCATGGTGGGATGTGCGAAAAGATGAAATCAGGACAGCGGTTTTTCCTGCTAGAATGATTGAGGTGCTTCCGGCAACTGTTGAATTCCCGGCAGCTCCAGTCACTCAGGAAACGGCAGTTGAAACAAAGAAGACAGCAGTTGTAGTTACGCAGGAACCAGTATCAGCAGATCAGCAATCCGGTTTTTGGAAAGCATTAGCCATTGTCTTTGCCTTACTCTGGGGCGCGACTCTGTTGTTGTGGCTATATCTTAAAAATAATAACGCTGCTTCAGGCATTGAAAAAGAAGAGGAAATTAAACGTAATAAAGAACTTGCACTAAGATCTGCAACTAAAAAAGTGGAAAAGGCCTTGAGTTCCGGAGAAGCGGAAACTGTTCAGACAGCTCTGTTAAAATGGGCTGACTCAGTCTGGAGCGAAAATCCACCTCAGGGCATTGAACAAATAGGCGAAAGAATTCCGCAATTAAAAAATGGTATCAAAACGCTAAATTCTGTACTCTATGGGAAGCAATGCAAAGAAAATTCACTGGAAGACTTACAGAAAGAATTTTGTGGACTGTCATTTACTGCTAAAAATGAGAAGAATAACAGACATTCACAACTGTCACCTCTGTATCCGGAGTCATAATGATTGAATATTTGATTGAGTATCTCAGTAAATTAGTGAATGTGAATTTCCTGCAGTTAGGATTATCCGAAAAAGTTGTTGAAGCTTTAGTCCGCGGTAGTTTGTTTTTAGTGGTGCTCTGCTTAAGCTGGTTTGTTTACAAAATCGTACAGGGACCTTTGAATAGATCTTTGGAACGTTTATCAAGTCTTACAAATCAGCAGTGGGACAACGTGTTAGTGGAAAAGCATGTCTTCCAACGTTTGTTGAACTTTGTACCATTGATCCTGATTTATGTGCTGACATCACCTATATTGGCAGGAACGGAACTGCTTGCGTTAAGTCAAACCCTGATTAACGTTTTATTTCTGCTTGCAGCAATGTTGACAGTTGATGCCCTGTTGAGCGCACTGTTGGCCATTTATAGCAGTTCAGGCATATCAAAGGAAATCTCGATTACGCCTTTTGTGCAAGTCCTTAAACTGGCACTTTATTTTGTGAGCGGAATTCTACTCTTGTCTTTACTGCTGCAAAAAACACCACTCTATTTTTTAAGTGGTTTAGGTGCTTTGACTGCAGTGTTGATGTTTGTATTTAAAGACATCTTAATGGGATTTGTTGCAGGAATACAGTTAATTGCAAATAAAATGGTAGCTCCAAAAGACTGGATAGAGATGCCCAAATACGGAGCAGATGGTGATGTGATTGAAATCACACTCACTACTGTTAAAGTGCAAAATTTTGACAATACAATTACTACTATTCCAACTTACGCGCTGATCAATGAGTCGTTTAAAAACTGGCGTAATATGAATCTGTCGGGCGGTAGACGAATCAAAAGATATGTTAACATAGACCTCAGCAGTATTAAGTTTTGCGATGCCGAAATGCTTGAGAGATTTACCAAGATCCAACTTATTACTAAAGCTATTCAAGATCGGCAAGCAGAAATTAAAGTATCTAATGAGGAAAAGAATGTTGATGAAAGTACGCTTGTAAACGGTAGACGACTGACCAATATCGGTATTTTTAGAGCTTATGTGGAAGCCTATCTCAGGCAGCATCCGCAGATTAGTAATCAAATGACCTTTCTTGTCCGTCAGCTTTCACCACGGGAAAATGGACTGCCGATAGAAATATATGTCTTTTGTAAAGAAACAAATTGGAATATTTATGAAGCAGTTCAGGCTGATATATTTGACCATATTTTAGCAGTTGTTCCGGAATTTGATTTGCGGGTTTTCCAAGTACCTTCAGGATCTGATTTTCAAAAGTTGTTATAATTATTGAATAATAATATTATGTTAAATAAAATATTAAATGAAATAATTATTATTATGAAACTCTTTCCAAATATCAATTGAACAGGATACTTTATGGCGTGGATAAAAGTTATAACTCTTGCAGAAGCCGGTGGTTTGCTGAAAAGACAATATGATGCAGCAATCAAGCGTGCTTCAAAGGTATGGAACATTGTAAGTATCATGGGGTTGAATCCTCAGGCAATGCAGGATTCAATGAGGTTTTACAAAACCATCATGTTCGGCGAGTCTCCATTATCACGCAGTCAGCGTGAGATGCTGGCTACTGTTGTCTCTTCAGTCAATCATTGTACGTATTGAATACGAGCTCATGCTAACGACCTCCGTGCAGAGGTTGCAGAGGAAATATCTAATCCGGAAGACGCAGATAATTTTGTCACTAAAGTTGCTAAAGACTGGAAAACAGCAGAGTTGAGTTCCGCAGATCAAGCGCTTTGTGAATTTGCAGAAAAGTTGACTCTTACTCCGGGTGCTATGTTAAAAGATGACATAAAACAGTTGGAGGACTTAGGATTCTCTCATACGGCTGTTCATGATGCAGTGCAGGTTATAGGATATTTTAATTACATTAACAGAGTTGCAGAAGCACTTAATGTTGACCTGGAAGATGACGTAAAGGCCTGGGAAAAATAGTTGTGTATCCTAAATTTGTTTTAATGTTAATAAACAGACATTGTTTATAAATATCATTATGTATATTATATAATATTATTATGTTAAATAAATTATGGCTAAATATGATAAGCTCACATGTTTGATAGCAGATGATTACAGCACAGCACGTAGAATAATTAAAAATATCCTAAAAGAATTAGGATTTTCATGTCTTGAAGCTGAAGATGGAGAGCAGGCTCTGGCTATTATTTTGTCGACACAGTTAAATCTGGTACTTGCAGATGTAAAAATGCCTAATAAGAATGGACTTGAACTGCTTGAGGATATTCGGGATGATGACAATCTTAAAGAATTGCCCGTTATACTGACTATGATGGAACCGTTGGAAGAACTGATTTCAGCTGGTGGAGAGTTGGGAATGAATGATTACCTTATAAAGCCTTTTGATGTGTTTACCTTAGCAAAAGTGCTGGAAAAAGTAATTGTAACGGAAGGAGGAGAGTCTTTGTAGGTGAAAAATGATCAAGACTCGAGAATTCGTTGTGCCAAGTGCAGGTACTATCAGGTGACCTGGGATGCTGAAAATCCGTACGGCTGCAGCAAGCTAGGCTTCAAGTCCAGAATAGAGCCTTCAAAATATGTAGTACAGGTTTCAGGTAATATCTGCCACAGTTTTTCGCTTAAAAGAGCACGTAAATGAATAGTATATCAGATTGCTTTTTCGCCTGTTTCACCTGTGCGAATTCTGATCACCTGTTCAAGTTTAGAAACAAATATTTTACCGTCACCAATTCTTCCTGTTTTAGCTGCAGACTGAATAGCTTCAACAGCTTTATCCAAATCCTCATCACTAACGACTATTACTATTTTAACTTTTGGAAGAAAATCAACAATATATTCTGCACCGCGGTATAATTCAGTATGTCCTTTTTGTCTTCCAAAACCTTTTACTTCCATTACTGTCAGCCCGTGGATACCGGCAACACCAAGGTTTTCTTTAACTTCTTCTAATTTAAATGGTTTGATTATAGCTTCAATTTTTTTCATTTAGATTCTCTATTATTAATTATGGATGAGGCAGAATACACTAAAATTATGTGGCTTTATGAGTCACACTTGCAAGTAAAAAAGTTATCTTCTTCAGGAACTGTACGTCTTTACCTGCATTCTGTACAAATGTTCATAAGATATTGTAATAAGTTTCAGCAACAATTAGCTCTTCCGGAGCATTGGGAAATTGCTGATGTAGGCCTAAGAGAACTGGAGTCTTTTCTAAAACATCAAATCGATATTAAGCATTGGAAACGAAGTACCCTCGTTACCTGTGTCAGCGGAGTTAAAGGGTTTTTAGCTTATTTGACAGAATCGCAACATATATCCAGTAATCCAATTCAGCATTTTAAATTACCGCGAGATCTTTCAGAAATAGGACACCAACGTTTTGACGTAAAACAAATTCATCAATTATTTCAGTATACAACCGAAGCATCGTTGAAGGGTTATCAGCAACGTCTACTCATGGAATTAATATATGGATTGGGCATGTCACTCGCTAGAATTGTAAATATAAAATCCGCAATTCCGGAATTGGATGAGGGACGGGTACGTTTATATTTTCAAAATTCAAGATATCGAGATTACCCCTTCAGCCAGCCTGCACTAAAAGTTTTGAAATCATACTTAAAGTTAATAGACAGCATTGAGGGTCATAATACTTTCTGGATCAATAAAAATGCGAAAGCCCTAAGTTCAACTCAACTGCAGAATCTTCTCAATAAATATTTTGAAGCGCACGATTTGCCGGCAATTAATGCAAATGAATTGCGGGATTTATCAGTGCAACATTTTTCTCAAGAAGGCGCGGATGTCCGTTCTCTGCAGGCTCTTAGGCAATTTAAACAACTGAGAAGACTGCAGTCTCTAAATGAATCTGATTTCAGTCATTTACAAAAGTCATTTAAGCAAAAACACCTTAGAAGTTCTGTTCTTAAAGAAGAATAATCCTCTAAAAACAAGTATTGTCCTCATATTATACGCATCCTTGAAATCAATATTTAGTGCGTAAATAAGCTACTTTCCCATCCTCCGTTTTTGTCTCCATAACCATTAACCAGTAAATCTATAAGGCCTGGGAGCATGGCCTGGGCTTTGATGTTCAGTTCATTAACTGTCCTGCCGGAAGATAAAGGCGGTCGATTGTCCATCATTTTAGTGAGTTTACGGTAGATCTGAACTAATTCTAAAACATCGTTTGCAGCGTATTCAAGTTGTTTGCTGCTTAAATTATTTTGCGCCCAATTAGTTTGCTGTTGATCTTTGTTGAGATCGTGTCCTAATAATTCCATACTCAGATCTTTTAATCCGTGGCCCTGCGTATAGGTGCGGATGAGTTTGCTCATAACCTTTGTGCAGCGAAACGGACCGACATCAATATTCATCGATGTTTTAAAAAATGCAATATCACTTAAGGCAAAATGAAATACCTTGATCACATGTTGGTCTGTCAATAATCGTTTTAGATTTGGCGGAATTTGTTTGTGTTCAGGTTTTACCAGACAAACATTCTTCTTGTCATCACAAATCTGTACCAGGCAAACTTCGTCACGATAAAGTCGAAGTCCGTGTAATTCTGTATCAATAGCGATTTCAGGTTCTGCTAAATACATTTCCAGTAATTTGTCTGAAATATCTGCGCTTAAAGTATATGCCATATAATTATTGCGTTATTTGTTGTTTGCTCTATATGTAAAAATTAAATACTATTATTTGCCGAATTTTGGAAAATAGCATTAACCCCTATATGTTTGATTTGTGTCATTATCAAACATATGATTTATCACTCAAAACAGCAAATATTGATGCTTCTCAGAGTTTGCTGAATATTATATCAAATTATACATTTGTTGATAAACCCTCAAAAATCGAATGCTCAGATCTGCTCCTGTGCGATATAATATACTTAACTACCCCATTTACAAGCGCAAAGATTTACATTTTTGCTAAAGCGTGGATTTTAACTAAAATCTTTTTTTTGCGAGGACGATTCCGGATATTTTCGATAACCATGGCAAAACAAGCGTTAGGATAAGCCCAATTTCTGCGAGTGCCTGACTTTGAATATGCAGGCTGGTGAAAGCTTCACGGACAGCAATACTGTTCCAGGTCTCTACATTCAACACCATGCTCTCCATCTCAGGGACCAACTTCAGGGCCAGCCAGAGCCAAACTGCATTTCCTGCTAACAGTATGATTTCACATAAAAATGCTAAGATATTGTGTTCTTTCCAATAATTACGAAGATAAAATTGTTCAAGTAGACTAATCAGCAAAAACGCTCCAGCAACGAGTGGAAAATAGCTCACAAAGAATAGCGTAAAAAGAGTGCTCGCATATGAGTGCGCATATTGTGCTATTTCAGGGGAAACAGTGACCGGCATAACTTTAAAGGCAAGTGGAGCTAAGAGAGGTCCTGAAATTAACAATCCACCGACAATGATACTCCATGAAAACCAGAATATATATTTTACTAGTGATTGTAATATTGTATTCATTTATTTGTTTTTAATTAAATATACATAATATACTTATATAACATTATTTAAGCAATTGTTAGTATTCATATTTTTTTATTCTGGTTCACTACTAAAATATGTTTTGATTATTCCAGTGATAATATCAATTTTTAATTCATTATAATAAAGCTCCGGGCAAAGAATCTATTTAAACACGATGATTTATCCACAAGTTGTTCACTAAATGGCTTTATATGCTAACAAATGACACTTTACATGATGGATCAAATAGTCATATTGCTGTCCACAATCATTTGGTTACTACTGTGTGTGAATGCGCTGCCGGCATAATAAGTCTTGCTGCGACGCTTTTCAGTACATACATAATTTTAACATAGGGTATACCAAACCTGACTAAAGTCTCGTATGAGGATTTTATTTCTTATGCAACTAGGTGAAATACATGATCCGTATTACAACCTGATAATAAGCGATGCTGAATAGAGTGACTATATGCCGCCTTGAAAATCAATTGAGGCTTTAATTCATTTTCAAGTTCATGAATTATATCATAAGGCTTTCCTACACGGAACAGCACCTATTAATCACTGTTAAATTTATTGCGTGGAACAGTAACTTCAAAACGATCCTCAAATAATGGAGTTTATTCTTCACTCCAAGATTAATTAGGGTTAATAACATGGAAGAATGACAAACTAGAGTGCGTTTTCTGACCCCATTTATCAGCTAAATGTATTAGATTTTAGTTAATTACAGTTTTATTCAAAGGTACTAGAATTGTATTTTCCTTTGAGTCTCCATCAGTAAAGGTTTAATAAAATACTTATAATATTATTTGCTAATAAGTACAGCTTAGTATATTAAACTATTTTTGAGCAGGAAATAAATCAGGATATATACGTAGGTTTAACCTGTATTCCTTTGTGTAAAGGCCCAGGATAATTAATGACTGAAAGAATGGTGCCGAGAGCGGGACTCGAACCCGCACGAGCATAGCCCACTGCCCCCTCAAGACAGCGTGTCTACCAGTTCCACCACCTCGGCATTAAAAGAACAGCCTTTTATTATGTCAAGATACAGCATTTTTGCAAGTATTTTAAATATAGTTTTATCTATTGAATTCCAAATTATATTTTTATTACTTAGTATTATTTTTATTTAACATAATATTATTATACTACATGATATTAAATAATAGTATATTTAAGCAATTAAATTTCTTAAATTTCATTTAGTAGATTATAAGCATCTTTTAATCATCAAAGCAGTTGATTCAGGATTTTCAAGCGGGAATAAATGTGAACCCGGAAATGGAAATACTTGCAATTGTGCGAATTTTCTATTTATCCAGCGCAAATCAGAAGGCCAGAGGATAGGATTTCTGGCAGCATAGAGCAAAGTACCTTTTACTTTGTAGATATTCTTGGGAAAGGATGTCAGTGATTTGTGAAAAATAGCCACTTCTTTTGCTACCGGAATTTTCAGCTCCACACCATTATCAGTATCAGTCAATCCGTGTGTTACATAGTCATTCAAAGTCTGAGGATAGAAATTTTTAAACAGCTTATTTGCCTGGAATAGTGTCTTTGCCTGAGACTTTGACTCAAAATGATCACGCCGCTTTTTTGACTTACCGGACGGAGTCACCCAATCCTCAATATTCAAGGCCCTTAACAGCTTGATCATTGCACTTTTATGTACTGAAAAAAGAGGTGGATCAAGTAAGATAACGCTCTGAAATAGCTCAGGTTTTTTTGCAGCGGCAAGTAAACTCAGAACGCCACCAAATGAATGTCCAATCCCAATTACAGCTTCCCCATGCTGCTCAGCACTTTCCAGAACATCGTCCCTCATATCAAACCAGTTTATTTCCTTAGGTTTAGTATTTTCACCTAATATATTAATAGCTGATATTTTATGCTCTTTTAGATGATCAAAGAGGGCAGAATATGTTTTGGCGGGAAAGCCGTTTGCATGACTAAATTGTATTGTGGACATAATTTATCAAAGACGGTAGCATCCGCACTATTAATTGATGATCACCTTGATTTACTGTATTCGTAAATGACATTGCCGCTACTGTCGTGGAAACGTATTTGAAGCTTTTCACTGGTGATATCCAACCAGACAAATCCTGTGTCATTGTATGTGTATTTATTCAATGCTACTGATTTATTAAGTTTTTCTCTTTCACTAGCAGAACGGTAGTGTGCACCACCTGCACCACTGATCACATAATCTGTAGCTGAAGTTTCAGATTGTAAATGTGCTAAATTATGGTTATGCCCTGCTAAATACATATCCACGCGTCCTTCCAGAAACCAGTTCCAGTAACTGCGTGTTAATAAATCAACGTCGCCATGTGTCCCATTCGAATAGATTGAGTGGTGTCCGAAAGCAATAGTCCATGGACGTTTTTCCGCATTTGCTTCAAGTTCCTCATCATCTTGATTCAACTTTTTCCTCAACCTTTCTGAAGAAAAGGGGCAGTTTGTATTTAAGCCGAAAAAACGCGCATCTACTGTTTTAAATGAATACTCATAATTCGGCATATGCCATATCGAGCTTTTCAAACTGTAGATAAGCTGTGAAAGTACATCCTGCTTTACATCATGATTGCCAAGTACAGCATAGAATGGCATGTTAAGATTTTGATATACCTGCTCAAATTTTGTATTAAACTGTGGGTCCTCGATTGAGTTAACACCATCCGGATAAAAATTATCACCTAATAATAAGACCAGATCACATCCTGATTCTTTACACACTTTTGCCATTCCCTGAGCAACTTCAAACTGATCCTCGTTACCTGTACCTGTGTCTCCGATTGCGATTAACTGAAGATGATCTTCACGGAATTGAGTAATTTCAACCGGAACGATATCATTTTCTAATAGGAAACAACCCACATCACTGCCTTTCTCATACAACTTGTAACCAACAGTACAACTGGTTCCTAAAAATATAATAAACAGGATCAGTTTCCACCAGACTAAGATTCGCTTTATTGGAGCAGTTCCGGTCATAAAAGTTTGTTATTTAATAATTTCAACAATTGTTGGTTATTCAATCAAAGTCAGTAACTGTTCCAAAGCTGGATCACGTAAGCCCAACTGGTGCAGGCATTTAACAGTATTCTGCACATAATCAAGACATGAACCGCATTTTCCTTCAGCACGTACTACACGCTGCGCAACATCTTCCAGTGCAAGGTCAGGCACATAATGTTCGTGTTCCGGATTGATAACAAAAGTTATCGCGGACACACTCTGTTCTTTTGTCTGTACACTTACCCAGGTGGGAATATAAGTTTCCGCGAACATTTCACGTTCCCATACTGTCTGAAGTTCAGTTTCTAAATCTTCCGTAGCAATCCGGAAGGCCATTCCCTGACATGAATCTCCCTGGTCCAAACCAAATACCAAACCGTGACAATCCGGAGTACCTCTGTATACAGTTGATTTTAAACATAAACGTCTGTGATATCCAGATACTTGACCAGTTAGTTTTTCGGTAAATTTGAAATCCGGATTCCACATCAATGAGCCATAACCAAAAACCCAGACTCCATTTTTTAAATTTTGACCTTTTAACATTCCCTGAAATGACACGGATAATTCCTGGGGGGACATAGTACGAATTGAGTCAGCCTCTTTGCCGGAGCCCCATTCAAAGGAAGTATTATTCTGACTAATAATTTCCGAATCTTTTGTCACGCGACAATCTGGTAACAGGGTTTGTACTCTGTATCTCTGGATAGTTTCATCCGTTTATCATGGCAAAATGTAGCAAGTAAAGCATCAAGTTTCGCCATCAGTTGCGGATCACCGCTAATTTGAAAAGGGCCATTTTTTTCAATCGCAAGTACGCCTTCCTCCTTTATATTCCCGGAAACTATTCCGGAAAACATTTTACGCAGATTACAGGCAAGTTCATGTTTTGGTTGATCATAATGCAAATTTAGTGCAGACATAGCTTCATGTGTCGGACTGAACGGACGTTGATAGTCCTGCTCAATATGCAGCATCCAGTTGTAATAAAATGCATCACCCAACTTTTTACGGTATTCACGAACTTTTTTAATTCCTGCCTGAATCCTCTTGGCAACTTTTTCAGGATTATCGATAATAATTTCGTAATATTCCCGGGCTTCTTCTCCTAAAGTAGAACAGATAAAACTGTCAATTAGCTCAAAATAATCTTTACTCTCAACAGGACCTGTAAAAACTAGGGGAAAAGGCTGTTCAGCATTTTTAGGATGCATCAGTATTCCGAGCAAATACAGGATTTCTTCAGTAGTCCCGACTGCTCCCGGAAAAACAATAAAACCGTGTCCGGAACGTACAAAAGCCTCGAGCCGCTTTTCAATATCAGGCATCACCACTAAAGTGTTAACTATCGGATTCGGTGATTCTGAAGCAATAATTCCTGGTTCTGTAATCCCAATATACCGACAGTTATTGTAGCGCTGTTTTGCATGGGCAATGGTAGCGCCTTTCATGGGACCTTTCATGGCTCCGGCACCACAACCTGTGCAAATGTTAAATTCTCGCAACCCCAACTGATAACCTACTTTTTTAGTATATTGATATTCGATTTCGCCTATTGAATGTCCACCCCAACAAACTACTAAATTTGGATCAGTCAAGTCTCTCAGTAATCCTGTATTACGTAGAATATGATAGACAAAATCAGTGATTGAAGACGATTGATTTAAATCAAAACCTCCTTTTTTTGAAAGTTCTGTACCTACAAACACAATATCCCGTAGCACCGAAAATAGATGTTCATTGATGCCCTGAATCAGCTTCCCATCCACAAATGCTTTGGGCGGTGCATTCCGTATTTCAAGCTTGATGCTGCGAGTCTGCTGTACAACTTCAATGCTGAAATCGGGAAAACTTGCGAACATTTCTTTTCCGCTGTCAGTGTGACTGTCACTGTTCAGCACAGCGAGAGCACAACGTCGGAACAGTTCATTCAGTCCTCCGTTTTGAGGATCACTGAGTTGACGAATTTCTTGTTGTGAAAGGAAATCTAGGATACCTTTTGGACGAATACTGGCATCCATAATTTACAGGCTGGGAAAAAGGTTTGAAATAAAAATTCGAAACGCTTACTTTCGTTGCAGGAAAGAGTTTTTAAGAAGCTCAAGAAGATTAGTTCATGGCTTTAATTGCTGGATTCCTGAGTTTATGATCAGTAGAGGTATTATTTATCGCGCCCTCTGCTCACTGATTTGTATTTACGGACTGACCAGTCCGTTTAACAACTTGCTCAATTGAACTGACTGCTTGTTGATGCAGAGACTGATGGTACACCAGCAGATGCGCCGCCTACTGCAAACGAACTGATACCACGTTTTGTTTCATGACTGCCGCATTCCGGACAATCAATTTGTGAATCCATTTCAGAACATCTACGAAGTTCAGTAAATCCACTTGTGCATTGCTGGCACTGGTATTCATAAAGCGGCATTTTTATCCTGCATTAAATATCGAAAAATCAGTGTGTTAGTGTATCATGCTTTATGCTGAAAATCAATCAGTTTTTAGTGTTGTGCTCGATTGTCGCTGAAATTGCCTGAGACTTTTTTGAATTAACTGATAAGAGACATATTAATGAAAATATAATATGTTGAAACAGAAATAATCCAAGCTAAAAAGTAAACACACTAATGTTAATGCATTTAAATCACTGTTGGAGAAAATCCATAAAAAAATCATTATTACAGATGGAGATGCTAAATATTATCTTGTATTTTAAGACAGGACTACCATAGAATCAAACGTTCCAACAATAACCAACATGTGTATATACAGGCTGTTTTAATCAAAGTACTTATTCAGAGAAATATTATGAAGTTCATTCGAGTTTCTTTAGCAATTTTCATTTCACTTTTATTGTTTGCACAAACAGGCAGCGCCCAGGAGTCTTCTGCCGAAATCAAGAACCAGAGTTCAACAGGAACCCTGGATGCGGCTGGGGAATATGTTTTTCACAAGGTGTCTGCGGGAGATAACAAAAAAGTATTTCGCGATGCTGTGACAGGACACATCGTCAATAACAAAGGGATACAGAATTTTTATGCTGTGCCTGCAATTGAAACCAAATGGTTGGCCACAATAATTAATTCTGAAGTCGTATGGCATGAACAACTGCAGCAACTTGAACAGACCTACCGTAAAACATTTCAGAGACGTGCGGATCTAAAATCCGGACAAAACGATCGGGCGGTACGTATAGAAAACTACAGCCTGAATATTTCTAAACTTGAAAAAGAGATTGCTGAAATACGCAGGCAGATTGTCCAGATTAACGTTGATCAGCAGGTTTATATTAACAGTCTTCGTAAAACACCGATCACGACCCTGGTTGCCATCAAAACACTTTATGCGGCTGATTTAATGAGCAGCAAGGACAAACTTGATGTATTGAACAGTGCAATTTTTGGCAGTATGGAAGAACCGGTGCTAAGCCATATAACCTCGACTCACGGGAACAAAATCAACATACCATTACAAACCGGACATATTCGCGTGACCTACATGTATCCGGAAAATATTACACATTTTGATTCTGAAGCTAACGAACATATCTACCTGTTTTTACGGGTGGAAGCTTACCCTTTTTCAACAGGCGCTTCAAACGATGGAACAGTTGAGGACAGAGGAGTAGGAGTAGAAATTCTTTCAAATATTAAACAAATCCAGTCTTACCTCAACACAAAAGAAGTTGGTGATAAACGCTTACTGGACTGGCTGATTAAAGAATACAACAATCAAAAAATCAACAATGATCATATGTTGAACTTGATCACAGGAAAATTGGGCGATTTCAAAATGTTCCGGAATGGCCTAAAGCAGAGTATTTCCGAGCTCCGCTCAAAAGTAAATAGTATCACCGCTCAAAGGGATTCGCTTGTTGGCAGTGGAGACGCGGTACAGATTGAAGCTGAATACAAACGTGCTAAAGAACTTTATCATCAATACTATGCAAGCCGAAATGTACTGACTCACGAGAAGTATACTCTTGAAAACGATGTGATGTTCAGTCTCTTCCGCATTGAAGGTGAATCAAGTAAAAACAATGCTAACACAGAGCAAAAACAAATGGTGGATTCAAATGTTGCTTCAAACATTCCTATCAGCGGTAGACCACTGAAAGACATTTTTGCTGATATCCTGATTACGGCAAATCAAAAAAGGAAACTCAATCTGCAGAACTATCGTGAACGGATTTACCGTGCAAACGAAGAACAGACACAACTCATTCAGGGTGCATTAGAGTGGGAAGTGGAAAGTGAAGAATTCAGCATCTTGAAACTTACCCGCGGAAATGTAGGTTCAAGAAGCCATTTTGTACTGCATCTTGCAAAACGCAGTATTCTAATTTCTAAGCCTGGCTTTCCTGCGCCAAAAAGCGGTGTCTGCAAGTCAACACTCTTGTTTAAGCGTGGAAAAAACGTGATGCGAAACTCTTCAAAACCTGCGTTGGATAAACTCGCAAAATGCCTACGCAAATACCCAAAACAAATGATCCAGATTACTGGTCATACTGACCCCCTTAAACCTAATTATGGTGAAGGTTCAAAATTTAGTAATGTTACATTAGGTTTAAAAAGAGCCGAGGCGCTCATGACATCTTTAACTGCGCTGGACTTCAACCCTGGCCGTTTCATTGTTGTCAGCAGGGGCGCAAAGGATCCAGTAGCTATTGGAAAAGATCAGAAAGACTTGGCGAAGAACCGTAGAGTTGAAGTTATCTCGTCACCAAAGGAATAATCCGAACCTCAGAGTTATACAGACAGCTCTAACGGATTAGGGGCAAGAGTTTCAGGAACTCCTCAACAAAGTAAGTGGTGAACTTCTCAGTGTGCGCTGAGTGGCAAGCCACGCCACCCCAACGCTTAATGCTGTAACACCTAAAATACTGGCCAAACTGGTTGGCCACGTCCATTTCCAGAGATTCTCAAAAAACCACCAGGAAATTCCGTAAGACATTATTAAGCTGAAAGCAACTCCGAACAAACCCGCAAATATTCCCAATACTGCAAATTCAATTTGTATCATCTTTTGGATATCGGAAAATCTGGCGCCTAGTACTTTAAGCAGATTCAGCTCCCAGAGACGTCCCTCAACTTCGTGACGTGCAATTGAAAAGACTACAACCAAACCTGCCAGAATTGAGAGATAGGCCATCAACCTAAGTGCCAAAACCATTTGATCAGATATTTTCAGGACCCGGCCCACAGTGCGTGTCACATCAATCACAGAAACGTTTGGAAAATCCTGGACTATCCGGTTTTGCACATTCAACCGGTCTGTTACGTCTAGTCCGCCTATGGAACCTAAAAATGTTCCGGGGGCATCTTCTAAAACTCCTGTCTGAAAAAGGATGAAAAAATTAGGTTGAAAACTATTCCACTGGACCCTTCGGAGGTTGATAACGACTGCTTCTATCAAAACTTCCTGCACATTAAAGGTCAACAAATCACCCAGTTTAAACCCCATTCTTTCTGCATAACGCACCTCCAAAGAAATTTCCGCCGGTTTTCCCGAATCCCAATCAAATTTAAGCGCCAATGGACGCCCCTCCACAATCTTCTCAGAGTACGAAAGCTGTGTTCGGTATGACAGGTTCAGGTTATGTCTCCGGAAGTTCTGCTGCCTTTCCTGTTCACGGGTCAGGGCAACTTTTTCAGTGTTAACATCAAAGCTCTTACCGTTCACTTTTTCCAGACGCGCTCGTACCATTGGTGATAGGTAATTTAAGTTAACGTTTTCTGCGGACAACGTTTTCCGGAGTGGTTCCATTTGTTCCGGCTGAATGTCAAATAAAAACAAGCTTGGAATGCGAAAATCATCAGGCCTCGAGACTTCTTCCTGCAAACCCTGATAAATTTGCGGAATCAAGTTTATCAATAAGGTTCCAAGTGCCAATGCCAGAAAACATGAAATAGCGCCTGTTCGGTTACGCTGAAGATTCCTGAATGCGAGACGCTTCATCGTGCTTCCTGAAGTTTGACTGAACTTTCCGGCCAGGAATAATACAAGCCAGGCCAAGCTGCCTAATGACAGAATTGAAAGCAGCAGCATGCCCACAAAAGCACTGCCCACAATCAATGAATGGGACTGCCAGACTGACAAAGACCATGATAAAATCAGCAGCGGCAGATAACTCAAGGCCTGTCGCCAGAAAGCAGGAGTAACATCCTGCTGTCCAATATTTTCATGAAAAAGGTGTAGAGGCTGCACATTCCGAATTTTTGACAGCACAGGCAGGCAAAAGACCAAACTACCAACACTACCTAAAACAAGGGCAAACAGCAGGCTTCCAAGACTTAGCTGAGTTGCAAAACCACTTGGCAGAAATTGTTTAAGCAGCAAAGGTAAAAGCGGTAAAATAGCTACTGAGATGATAATCGCAATCAACGCGGCACCAGTTCCGAGCAATCCCAACTGCCACAAAACCATACGGTAGGTTTGCTGACGGGTTGCCCCCAGACTCATTAAGATCGATATTTCACGAAAACTATGAACCAGATAATTACGAAAAAGATAAGCCGCACCTATGCCTGCCAGAAATACTGCAATCATTGCCACTAAACCCAAATAATCATTGAGATAGCCCAGCAGTCGACCTAAGTTGTTTCCGGCTCTTTTATGCGTCAGGATTCTGATTTTTGAGTCTGATCCGTCAAAACTCTTTATTTGATTTTGCAGATCAATCACAAGTCCTGAAAGATCTGTACCATCAGGCAGACGGTACAACCTCTGGTAGCTGACCCTGCTTTTTTTACTCAACAGACCTGTTTCCTGCATTTGTGAATATCCGAGATAAACACGCGGAGCAAGCCCGTAAGAAGAAAATGAACTGCTGGGATCATCAATTACAGTATCCGCAATGCTGAAACTCTGTTCACCAATTTTGATGCTTCCACCTACTTTGAGTCCAAGCATGAACAACAGTTCCGGATAAACCCAGGCTTCAGCAGACATAGACAGACTTTGTCTTATATTTTCCGCTTCCACAACTCCTTTCTTTTTCAAAACCATTTTTCCATAAAAAGGAAATCCTTCCTCAACACCTGTGATCTGCACCAAGCGTGACTGATCTTTAGATGCGACCATTGTAAACAGTGTTGTTTTGCGGGTGGACAAAGTATTTTGCGGAAAATTTGCTTCAAGAGCGTCCAAAGTTTTTTCTTCAAAGGGAAGATAGCTCGTCAGTGCTACATCTGCTCCGAGAATGGCTTGTGAGTTTTGGCCAAGATGATTATCGAGCGATTCTTTGAATGAATCCAGTGCAATGAAACCGGCGAGTCCAAGGGCGAGGTTGAAAATAAAAAAGATGCTAAATCGTCGATTATTCAGTAACTCCCTCAAGGCCAGTTTGAGCCAGAAAAACGCTGGTGGATTTTTCATTGGAAAGTTCCTGAATGTAGCGTCAACTGTCTAGAACAGCGCTGGGCCAATTCAGTGTTGTGTGTTACCAGCAGCAAGGTCATGCCTGTCGTCTGCACGAGATCGAAAAGCAGGTTGCTGACCTGTAATCCTGTCGCATTGTCGAGATTTCCTGTTGGTTCATCGGCAAGTAAAATTGAGGGACGGATAACTATTGCTCTGGCGATTGCTACCCTTTGTGATTCACCACCACTGAGTTGATGCGGAAAATGTTTTTCACGCTCTGCTAGTCCCACCTGCATAAGGGCCTCCTGTGCGCGTTGCTGACTGTCTTTATGTCCAAACATTTCCAGCGGCAGAGAGACATTTTCCAAAGCCGTCAGGTGCGGCATCAAATAAAACTGCTGAAAAATGATGCCAATGTTTTCCGCGCGGAATTGCGTCAGTTTAGCTTCACTCATTGCGGAAATTTCCTGACCGCGCAAACGAAGTGAACCTGAGCTTTGACGATCCAAACCGGCCAACAGTGACAATAGCGTTGACTTACCGCTTCCTGATTGTCCAACAACCGCAACCGTTTCTCCTTCCGTAACTTGCAGATTTAAGTTTTTCAGGACTTCAATTTTGTCGTGATCGGCCTGTGGAAAAGTTTTGTCTAATCCCTCAATTTCAAGAATCATAAAAATGTGTGTTGTTAAGCTTGCTTCGTTTAAGTTAAAATCAATTTTGAGTGTACATAATAACGTACTTTTAATCAAATTATGGCACGCTGTTTTTAGTATCATTTTGTATCAAATTGTAGAATCGATATTTGCTAATTCTATTTTTTTGCATTCATGTGGTTTAATTATTATTTTTTGCTTGACTTGACCACAGTATGTTACATTATTTCGCAATGCGTTAAGCATTATATTGAGGCAGAACATTGTAACGAGATCATTCTCGTTTTTAACTTGGAATTGTCGTAGTTGTTGATATTTTTATAGGATAATATTTTTTAAACTTTTTCACATAGAAATCATGGAAACATTAAACATTTTACTTATCGGCGCGGGAACAGGCGCTATACTTGCGATTGTCAGTATGCTGCTGATTAATGCCTCAAACTCTGAACAATATCCTCTCGGTGGCTTTCTACCAGCATTGTGGATGGTAGCTGATCTGGGAGTGGATTCTAAAGTTGTAGTGGCCGGTATTTTAATGATGGGCGGAATGACAGGTTTTTACCTGACTCTTACTTTTTGGAAGGAACGCCCCGCTGTATTGAGAAGTAACCCTGCACTGGTAACGCATACAGCACATGACACTGAAGCAGTAACCACGGACGAGCACACGACTATAACTGTCAATGGAAAGTCTTTGGCGGAGTTTCTCTAGGAGGATAAGACTTCGCTTCAACTACGCTCAGGGTAAATGACAGACACAGTGCAACGGTCACAGGGAACGATCACGCTCAAGGCAAATTTTCGGCAGTTAAAAAATTAAGCTTTTTAACTGATAATGTTGTGTTCCGGACCAAAAGGGAATTTCGTTATATTTTCCGCACCGTCTTTTGTCACAACAAGAATATCGTGTTCACGATAACCTCCCGCTCCAGGCATACTTTCCGGAAGCATCACCATCGGTTCAATTGAGACGACCATATTTGGTTCCAGCACAGTTTCGATATCCTCACGCAGTTCCAGTCCTGCTTCACGTCCGTAATAGTGTGAAAGAGTCCCAAAAGAGTGTCCGTAACCAAAGGTGCGGTACTGCAGCAAATCATGTTTAACAAAAATTTCATTCAGTTCACCGGCGATATCACAACAACGCACACCCGGTTTGATCAATTCCAACCCCCTGCGGTGTACCTCAACATTAGCCTCCCAAATTTCCAGATGACGTTCTGATGCATGATCAAAAAATAAAGTCCGTTCCAAAGCCGTGTAATACCCTCCAATCATCGGGAAACAATTTATGCTGAGAATATCCCCTTTTTGAATTTTACGTGTACTGACGGGATTGTGAGCACCATCAGTATTAATTCCTGACTGGAACCAGGTCCAGGTATCCATGATGTCGCTTTCCGGATAACGTTTCGCTATTTCACGCACCATGGTCTGGGTGGAATGCAGAGCAACTTCATGCTCCGGTACTCCTTCAGCAATTGCTTCGACACATGCCTCTCCGCCAATATCTCCGACTTGCGCGCCGTTGCGGATTAATTCAATTTCTTCCGCGGATTTGATCATACGCTGTCGCATGGTCATTTTTGAAATATCAACAATCTCTGTGTCAGGCAGTGCGGTCTGGAGTTTATTTAAATTTTCCAGATTGATGTGATCATACTCTACACCTATTCGATGGTTTCCCTGCATTTCCTGCTTTACGGCCCTGAAATAATTATCACGCTCCCAATCAGTGAAGATAATATTGTCACCAAAACCACGGCGCCAGGGTTGCCCTCCGTCAATATTAGCGGTGATGGATTTCAGCTTATCCTGTGTCACCACCAGTCCATACGGACGTCCAAACGAGCAGTATACAAAATGATTGTAATAATTGATGTTATGGATGGAAGTAAAAAAAACTGCATCCACACTTTCTGTTTCCATCAAAGACCGCAACCCTGCCAGTCGGTTTTCCATTTCAGCGACAGAAAAAATTGGCGTTTGTTTTTCGCCGTTTTTGATTGAGATAAGTTGTTCCATGACTAAGCCTCACTAGCTTGCATATTAAACAAAAACATTATTCAACTGGTTATTCACACAGACAAAGGTTGTACATTTAGAAATGTCTTTGATTTTTTTGGCACCGATATAAGTGCAGGTACTCCGGACACCACCCAGCAGATCGAGGAGTGTATCCTCCAATGCGCCTTTGTAAGGAATCTTCACCAGTTTTCCTTCACTTGCTTTATAATCTTTACCCTTTTTATCACTGTAATATTTATCAAGTGCAGTACTGCTCGCCATTCCATAAAATTCTACAGTTTTTTCACCAGTAATTTTATTTTCCGTAATGCTCCCGCTATTCTCATCATGACCGGCTAATAAGCCTCCCAGCATCACAAAATCTGCATTTGCGCCAAAGGCTTTGCTGATGTCACCTGAACAAGTACATCCACCGTCTGACATAACCATCCCGCCAATCCCATGTGCGGCATCTGAACAGTCTATAACCGCGCTCAACTGTGGTATACCAACTCCTGCAACATTTCTGGTAAGACATGCAGATCCTCCTCCAATTCCGACTTTAACGATATCAGCACCGGACAAAATCAGTTGTTCCGTCATTTCCGGAGTACAAACATTTCCGGCAATGATAATTTTATCCTCAAATTCGCTACGCACTTGCCTGATAAAATCTGAAAACTGTTCGGTGTAACCATTGGCGACATCAATACAAATGAAATTAAAATGTTTTATATTATCTCCCAGTTCGTGGAGTATCTGTAAACCTTCCGCAATGCCAATTGTAATTGCAACGTTTTTCTTGACGCTGTTCGGAATTTTGAGCATTTCTTCTGCAGTATGGAATTTATGCAAACACGTCAGTGTGTTATACTTGCTTAATATTTTTGCTGAGTCAACTGTACCAACTGTATCCATATTTGACGCGACAACCGGTATTCCTTTCCAAACCAGCTTGGACCACTTAAACTTAAATTTTCTTTCTAAATCAACTTCTTTTCTGGAAGTATAATAGCTGCGTTTCGGTTTAATCAGAACGTCTGAAAAATCGTATTTGACTTCATTTTCTATATGCATTTTTAATCCGTTATGTATTCTTGCGTGTTTTCAAATTCCCATGGAAAGTGAATCCAGAGATTTTCACTATCTTTCGCAACTTCTCTCGCAAAAAAATGTGGAGTAAAATTACATTCATTGTTCCACCAGAGAGAAGCAAATTTAGGAACGTCACAAAATTCTTTAATTTCGTCATTGATCTTGTGAAAGGTTTCTCCGCCATCACAAACATCATCCACAATCAGCACATTTTTGTGTTTCTGCTCAGGTGTATAAGTAACCCAGTTTGGAAAATCACGTAACGCTGTTTGAATCGGTACCATTGGTAATTGAAACCAGTGACTCAACGCTACTGCAGGAACAAGCCCGCCTCTGGAGACACCTACGATAACATCCGGTTTGAAATCCGATAATGAAACTTGACGTGCTATTTTCTGAATATCTATCAGGCATTCCTTCCAGGAATAATAGTGTTTATTAGACATATGATTTTGAAAATACTTTTAATGAAATTTAAAGAGGGATTTAAGCAAAACAGAAACACAAGCGGTTTTGTTCTTGATACATCTGCATCAAGCAAAACCAATGCATATACTACACTAAAGAACTTAGAGTTTAAAGCAGTGTTTTGACGCAATTAATTTTAGTCTGTGTCGACTAAACCAGCACCGGCTCCTGACTTACGTGACTCCTCGGTCGAAGGAACAAGACAACGGGAAAAAAAAGAATGTATAATCGGCCATGCTTCATAGACTTGAACACCTGTTTCCAGAACAAGCTTCCTGTTTTTCTCAGAGTAACTTGTTTTCCCTTTCCATTTCTCTGCCTTGAACAAACTACTCTCCACGGATTTAATTGTCACATCAGCCGCACCGGACATTAGGGAAATATGGGTAGAGTCCCAGGAAGTTTTCCAGTTTCCATGCTGAGCAGTCAAAACAGCACAGAGAGTACCTCCGGAATCCTGCCAGCTAATCTCCCAACTTCCATAATTTAAGGCTCCAACCGCCGCAGCCAGTAGAAAAGGATGATCAACATGTTTTGCGCTAAAATACTGATTTTTATTTGAATCCGCGGCTTTTGTGGAAATCCAGTCACAGGCTGAAGGTCCAGCAAAAAGTGTGGAAAGTTGTTTCTCTCCGGAAGACCTCAGTACAGTTTCAGCTCCATTTTCAGTTTGACTTGCAGAGAGAGTGCTTTGAGCTTCGTCAAGAGACTTTAGAGCATTTGCAGTAATTGCGGCAGGATCAAGACCCCCGGCTGCAATCCAAATGGAGGAACGTCCAAAATCCTCTGCTAAACCATAAGGCAGTCCCGCACCCACAGCTGCTCTGGTAAAGAAAAACATTATCTCGTTAAAAGATAAGACAATTTGAGGAGAATTCATCCGACCTCCTGTACAGGTATAACCGGAAAAGCCCATTCATCTGACTCCTTAGCAGCAAATTGATCCGGAAGCGGCGCACCCTGAAACATGGTGATACGCGTCCAAAGCTCTGATTTTGGGTCAAATTTAGACGCACCAAAAAAAGCCAGTTTGAAACGCAGCAGATCGATGGGACGCATCTCTGCGTCCACAATGTTATCCCGTATTTCTGCATATGGAAAACGGACAACTGTCTGCACTCTACGAACAATATGACGGAATTCCGGAAAATTCTGAACAAACTCACCTACAGAAATATCAACGGAAATGCTTTTAATTTTTTTACTCAAGAGGTAGACATCACGCCCAACAGCAAGCGGCATTTCCTGTTCTGCCCCTGGATCAGCATATCTGTCGCCAAAGCGCGGTTCCAGTTTTTCTTCGGAATAGTACCAGAAGCGTCGTTGTTTTTCCGGTTCTGTAAAGTCTATTTCCAATGCCCATGAAAATGATTTTTGCAACAATTCATTTAACTGAGTGAGCCTCATTGACGGATCAAGTTCTGTAACGGTGGATGTATGCATAGCATCCGCCAAATCATCTACGAGTTCCCCGTGGGGTTCCAACAGGAGAGAGACTGTCAGCTCCTGGCCTTCGAGCGAAAAGTTGCTTTCTGCAAAGAGCATAACTCTCTGCCAGAGAAAGGGCTGTTTTAAATTTTCTTCATCTGCAAACCAGTTTGAGAACTGATTCATGTCTTCACGTGTTTTTAATATCCTGGCAGTTTGTAGTTGATCCTCTACATTCCATTCAGCTATATGTTGAATTGCCCGCTGTAGATATTTGCTGAATAAGGACAAGGTTTCCGGAGTATGTGACTCAAGTGCGATAACTCTTGAAAGCGCTGTTTCACGCGCCAGCACCCAGTTATGAATCAATACAGGATGTTTGATCAGAAATGGAGCCATGCCCAAACCGGTGGCATTGCCGATTCCGAGATATTTGCTGATTTCAGGATTTAAGCTGACTGCTTTTCCGCCGCCACGCAGTTTTGCGACATGTTCAACAAGTTCGATTGTGAACCAGCGAAAAAGATAAACCGTGAGCAATTCCACCTGAAATGCTCCTCGAGTTTCCGGACGCTTTGATATTTTCTCTCTGTCTGCGCAACCGAATTTACCACTGCCGTAAACCGCTGTTGTGCGCATCAGATAACCTACAGAAGCTAAAAATTCAACATCGGGCTGTTTTCCTTCAGACAAACATGAGACCACATGTTCAAAAAGACGCAGACTTTTATTGGCACGTGCCAGCACAAGTTCACTTGGACTGAAGCGTCCTGCTTCCTGCTTTGGAGTGTTTAGGGAGAGTCTTTTAATGTCCGCTTCTGTCGGAACCCCATCGAAAAGGTTGAACGTCGCATCCCAGACCTCTGCAACAACACGGTCCGTCCGCATTTCCGGTGCTATTGCATTTGTAAAAGTAATCAGCGAATATGTTCGTTCCGGAGTATGGACAGCATAAACCGAAACTCCAAAACCGTCTTTATCAACGTCAAAACGGATTTTCTCAAACTTCCATTTTTCTCTGGATATTCTGCGGGTTAGACTGCGCATAAAACTGAGGCGGGTTTGGAATGAGGAACCCATTCTGGACAAACGCATTACATTTTCCGGTGAGCGCATTCCTCTTGTAGCAACATCGGTTGACTCAGACATATTCGCTTCCATTGCTATTTTTGCGTACCAAAAGATTTTTCAAAGAATTCGAACCAGTTAAGTCCGGCAATGCGCTCTACTTCATTTTCTGAAAAACCTGTTTTCCGCAAACAACTGAAAATATTTTCAAAATCACGATTGTCACGAAACCATACCGGCTGTTCCGGAAAACCTGATAAATTTGCGGAGCCCTCACCGAAATCTCTTTCATTGCTCCAGGTACCGTTTCTCATCCACTCAACCACGCTGTCAGGCTGGTTTTGACATAAATCACTACCGATACCGATTCGTTCAACTCCGATCATTTCCGCGGTCCTAGCGATCATTGCGCAGAAATCTTCCAGCGAACACGCTGATTTATTTTTCAGATGATGCGGATACATTGAAAAACCGAGCATTCCGCCGCTTTCAGCAAGTGCTATTAAAACATCATCCGACTTGTTCCGCAGCGCCTCACACCAGAAAAAAGGATTTGCATGAGTGATCGCAATCGGCCTTGCAGAAATTTCAATGGCTTCTAGAGTTGAACGAGGCGCAGAATGGCTCATGTCTACAACCAGTCCAACCCTGTTCATCTCTTTGATCACTTGACGTCCCATCCTAGTTATTCCGGGATCATCTTCTTCGTAACAGCCTGTTGCCAGCAGACTTTGATTGTTGTAGGATAGTTGCATGAAACGCACACCAAGTTGATGGCAAATTTCAACTAAACCGATATTATCCTCAATCGGCGAGCAATTTTGAAAGCCAAAGATAATTGCTGTTCGCCCCTCATCACGTGCTTTCAGCACATCCTCTGCGCAGCGTCCCTGAAAAATCAACTCTGAATGCTGCTCAAAAAGACGGTTCCAGGCAATCACATTCTCTACCATTTCCTGAAAATCCTCGTGGTAGCATATTGTCGCATGAACAGCCGCTACTCCGCCTTCATTCATCTGCCGGAAAACTTTCTCTGACCAGTTGTTGTACTGGAGTGCGTCTATGATTAAAGGCGATTTAGAATTTTTCATAGCTTTATTTATCGTCTGTGGAAAAAGCAAATAAACTAATATTTACGTTTGATTTTCGCACCATTATAAAGGATATATGAGTAATTTTCATCAGCAAGTTTGCGCTGAGAAACCGAGAGTGGATCCATATCAAATTGAGGTCGAAACAAGTTCATACCATCTCGATCTTGCCTTTGCTTGCCTCGTATGTGCATCCACATATTTTTGCCAACAATTTGTTCTACTTCGGGAGACATATAGGATTGCAGAGCAAAACCTATTCTTCTGTGCTTACTTTTGTTCGGCTTTGAACCATGAATGACAGCACCATGGTGAATTGACATTTCACCTGGTTTCAGGATCAAATCAACAAGCATTGACTCATCAACACCTTTTACAACTTGCCCGCGTGTTAAGATATTATTTTCAGCAAATGTATCTTCATGTTTACGGATATTTTGCTTGTGACTGCCAGGGATCATCGTCATACAGCCCATTTCTATATTGCTCTGCGTTAATGCAATCCAGGGTGTGAGGAAGTCACAACTGTTCATCCCCATGTAGGTTGCATCCTGATGCCAGCTCACAAAGTGATCGGTAGCAGGATCTTTGCTGAACATCACTGATGCCCATAAGGAAATGTCCGGACCAAGCAAATCTTCTACGGCATCCACGATAACGCTGTTGTGAGCTAATTCATCAAGAAATGGAAATATCAGGTGCAAATTATTGCGATTTTCCGGATTTAAATCTTGCGGAAACTTTTTTTCTGCTTCTTCAAGTTTTGTCTTAATTGAGCATGCTTCATCTTCTGACATGACTCGAATCGGCGACACAAAACCATTTTCATGGTACTCTTGAATTTGATCTGCTGTTAAAATTTTTGACATTGTGATTAGCCTACAATTATTTTGAATCGTAAATCTTCTTTATTCTGCAAGTACAAAAATTCGAGTATAGTTTTACTGTGTATGTTATTGTTAAAACATCGTATTTTTTCAACTAATACCGACAATTGGAAGTTCCGGAGTTGCACGAACCGATAAAAGACGCGGAGCACCATTTTGTACAACGAGATTTTCTTCATGCACCATTATCAGGCCGTCACCGTAGCTAAGTGAAGGTTCGAGTGTGATGACCATGTTTTCCTCTAACACAGTTTCATCAAATGCTGCATGCGAAGGTTGCTCGGTGAGTTGCATTCCAAGTCCATGACCATAGCGGCCTACCTCACCTCCTTTGTCATCCAAGTATGGCTCGCTTTCTGAAATTACATTTTGCATGGCCTGAAATAATTCACGGCAGGTAGTTCCAGGCCGAGCCACGGACAGACCTGCTTCGGTTGCACGCCACAGCGTATCATAGGCACGGCGTGAGTGATCATCCGCTTGCTCTATCGCAAAATTTCTGTCAAAATCACAAAAATAACCATCAAAAGTAGCACCGGTGTCAAACATCAAAATATCGCCGGACTCTAAGAGACGTTGTGAAGGTGGTGAGATAATATCACGATAACCACCTTGATCCGCACCACCAGCCAAATAAGGTACATCATCAGCACCCTGAGCCAGGCATTCCATCCGGAAAGCACGGAAGGCTTCCGCAAGCGGTTGTCCTTTGTGAAAAATTTCACTTGCCCTCTCAAAAGTCCTTGAAGCGATTCCGCAAATATGGGCAATTTTCTCAATCTCCGCCGCTGATTTCACCATCCGCAAACTGCGCAGAATATCTGTTGCATCAACAATCTCAACTCCGGGCAATCCTGACAGCAAACGTTCATAATCACCAAGGGGCATGCGTAAACTGGTTTCGTGTCCTTTCATGACGCCCAATTTTTCACCATGTTTTGACAATGGCTCAAGCAAATCCTGTAAGAGGCTGATGCCGTCATCTTTCGGTGCAGGAGCACCCCAAGTGCGAATATCATCAATCCAGGTTGTGCGCATCAACGCAGCACCAATTTCCGGAATAACTGCAATCGGTTTCTTATCAACAGGAATGAAAAGAAACCAGGGGCGTGTTGGACTTTGCCAAAATTGTGTAAGGAAACCACTGAAATAACGTACATCCGGCTCACTCATCAGTAAAATACCGGATAGTCCTTTTGCAGACATCAGTTTATGTAATCGCTCTAAACGCGCCTCGAACTCCCCAACAGGAAAACCTCGAACAGGGCTATCCAACATTATTACCTCCTTCCAGAATTGTGTTAAATATTTCTCTATCGGTTACGCCTTCAGAACCAATCAGCAAAACACGGGAATTTTCATCCAAACCAAGTTTAGCTTTCAAGTCAAGTTGTTTTGCTGCACAGATAAGTACAGCAAGACCTGCCACTGCACTTTCCCCAGCCGCTATTAATGGATCATCGCCGTTCGGTCGTGTTAGAACACGAACGGTTGGAGCCACAATGTTGTCAGGAATAGTTATAAAATCACTCGCCTCTTCCGATAAGATTTGCCAGAACGAATATCTTTAAAACTGACCTCATGACTCAAAGTGAAAGATATATGTTTATGTAATACGCGCAAAGCTGCATATGCCCCACCAAGTGCCTTAAAACTTCCCAGTCCAAACCGAGCACCTTCATCTTTGTAGAGAACTTCACCAACAGACAGGCTTTCAGCAAGAGCTTTCAAACTATAAAGAGGTGTCGGCGCATATCCATCCCATTGGGTAATTTCTTCAATAGCAGTCTCAAATCCTTCAGTCGAAAGAATTTCAAATACGGCTTGATGAGAATGAGGTCTACCTGAAACATGAGAGATTATAGCGTCCCCAAATACAGTTGTCATTTTTTAATTAATTCTAATGTTCGCATTAATAACTTGCTCTGACAAATAATAGTTGTGAAGAACATTAATGATTACAGTGAATTATTCGCTGAATGGAAGAGATGCAAATGAACGATTATATTGTGAAATTCTTTCAATCGTAAAACAGAAAGAGTCAAATCACATTATGCCGTAAATTAGGAAGGGGTAACTCCTCGAAGCCTTTCTGTACGGCGTCTCAGGAGTTCAAGAGTTGTCAGCATAGCAATGGTTAGCAGAATCAATAAAGTTGCTGCCGCAAGAATTGTGGGGCTGATTTGTTCGCGAATTCCGGAAAACATCTGCCATGGTATCGTGCGTTGTTTATATGAACCAACGAAAAGTACAACCACTACCTCATCAAAAGAAGTAACAAAAGCAAAAAGAGCTCCGGAAATGACTCCTGGAGTAATCAAAGGTACAATGACTTTGAAAAAAGTTGTCGTGGGCGTGGCTCCTAAACTTTGAGAGGCACGAATCAAGTTATTGTCAAATCCAGTTAGGGTGGCAGTAACAGTAATGACAACAAATGGTGTACCCAGAGCTGCATGCGCTAAGATCACCCCCAAATGAGTCCCCTGTAAACCTATACGACTATAAAAAAAGAACATTCCTGCAGCAGATATAATTAGGGGAACAATCATTGGCGAAATCAAGAGACTCATTATCAAAGTCCGATAAGGCATTTGTGGTCGAGAAAGCCCTAATGAGGCCAAAGTGCCTAAAAATGTAGAAATTATTGTAGCAAAAAAAGCTATAAATACTGAATTTCTAACAGCTCCCTGCCAATTCAAACTAGTGAAAAAATCATTGTACCACTGTAATGAATAACCATCTGGATCAAAGGCTAGCATCTTCTTAGTGAAAGTAAAAAACGGAACTTCATTAAAGGAAAGCGGGACAATTACAAGCAGCGGAAAAATCAAAAAGAACAGCACTGCACCACATATTATCCAAAAAGTATAATGCCAAATTCTTTCAGGAATACTTAAATATGGAGGTAAAGAATTCATAATTAACCCAGCTTCATGTTATCAATTCCAACAATTCGATCATATAGCATGAATAAAGCCAATACGATTCCCAGTAAAATCACTCCAAGTGCGGCACCCAGCCCCCAATTAAGAGAACTTGAAATGTGATAGGCAATCCTGTTACTTATAAAAGTCCCGGAACTTCCACCTACTAATGCTGGTGTAATGTAGTATCCAATTGCCAAAATAAAAACTAAGATTGAACCTGCCCCGATACCTGGACCAGTGTTGGGAAAATAAACTTTCCAAAAAGCTTTCCATGGATGAGCGCCCAGAGATACGGCGGCACGGACATAAGATTTTGGGATAGTTTTCATCACACTGAACAATGGTAAAATCATAAAAGGCAGTAGAATATGAGTCATTGCAACCACTGTCCCTGTTGCATTGTGAATCATTGCCAAACGACCTTCCTCATTAATAAATCCTACCAAAATCAAGAAATCATTAATCACTCCTTCTTGTTGTAAAAGAGCAATCCAGGAAGTTGTTCGAACAAGAAGCGATGTCCAGAATGGTAAAAGAACAAAAATAATAAGGATATTGCTAATACGAGTAGAAACCTGAGAAAGCATGTATGATAAAGGGAAACCAATAACAAAAGTGAGAAATGTTATTAGTGAACTTAGCACGATCGTTCTGAAAAATAATTTCAGATATATACTGTCTTTCGATTCCAGTGACTTAATATTTCCACTTGAAAATTCCCTCTTGTAATCTGAAGCTGCAAGGTAATATCCATCAGTATAACTTGATGAATTTTGTTTAATAACTTGCCAAGTATAAATCTCTCCCCAACGTTTATCTGATTTAATAAGCGCCTCTTTATAGGGAGGGGTTTTTATTTTTTTTACATTTCTTCCAGTTTTTCTAAATAAACTCGAAAAACCTGAACTTTCATAGTTAAAACGAGATCCTATTTTAGTATGTTGCTTTGTGGCCTTAGCTTTTTTTATATCGGCTACTATAGCAGCAAATACTGCTTCATCAGGCAACTCACCCGAATATTCATCCCAGCTTTGGAGAGCTTCAGTAGATTTAGGTAAGATTTCTTTTACAATTGTATTATCTATTGACAGCATAAGCATATCTGCAATTGGGCCAATAAAAGCAATCGTAATAAAAAGTAATAGAGGAAAAACCATCATGAAAGCGACAATTTTGCTGCGTCGCTGAGCTCTTGCCAAACTTATCTTTAGCGGGGTCCCATCAGCAGTAACTAATGGTATATTTTCTTTAATTTTTTCCATCAACTGAAAATTAGGTATAAATTAAATAGTCGGGAAACATTGCTGATTTCCCGACTTATTTAAGCAAAATAACTACTTCAACAACCAAGCATTGAATTTAGCATCAAGGTCATCCCGATTATCAGCCCAGAACTCATAATTGAAGAGGAGGGTAGTTTTCGCATTATTAGGATCAGTTGGCATGTGAGGTGCCATTGCAATTCCTAATTTAGCATGCTTACCAACTAGAGGTGCGGATGATGCCCGTGTTGGACCATATGAAATGAATTTTGCCTGGTCCGCAAGACGCTGTGTATCAGTTGCGAATTTCAGATACTTCATAGTTTCAGCTTTATTCTTACCACCGGTAGGAACAACCCATCCGTCAAGGTCAAATACCTGCCAGTCCCAAAGCATAGCTACAGGTTGTTTTTGCTCTTCAATCAGGGCAAACAATCTGCCATTATATGTCGAACCTACGACAACCTCACCATCAGCAAGTAGCTGGGGTGTTTGTGCTCCGGCAGTCCACCAAACCACCTTACTCTTGATGGTATCCAACTTTGCAAAAGCTTGACTTACTCCGGCATCAGTTTCAAGAACATCGTATACCTTTGAAGGGGAAACTCCATCACAGATAAGAGCCCACTCCATATTGTTTATCGGCTTTTTTTCCAAAGAGCGTTTGCCAGGAAATGTTTTAAGGTCAAAAACATCACAGACACTTGTCATTGGTTTTGATACTTTGTCCTTTCTATACCCAAAAGTTGTTGAATAAACTATCTGAGGTATAAAACATGGTGAGACAATAAAATCACCAAAGTCCTCTGTGGCAGAACTTCCATCAGCACCAGCAGCTAATGCACTGTCATGATCGATTTCATCAATCAAACCTTCATCACAAAGCATCATTGCGTCAGATGCAACTGCATCAACCAAATCCCATGTGGTATTTCCCGCCTGTTTCATCGCCCGCAATTTAGCAACTGCACTACCGGCAGAATCATCATTGATGATTTTAATACCCGGATTCTTCTTCATGTAGGGGGCATGATATGCATTCTGCTGACTTGCAGTATAAGCACCACCCCATGAAACGACAACCAGTTCAGTTGACATTGCCTGACCGGCGAAGCCAAACATTGCAATGACTGCAGTTGCCGTCATATTTCGCATGAAATTATTCATACTATCTCCTTATTATAGTTATTATGCCCAACATGGGCTGTTCGTTTGTCCCTGAATAGAGACTACTATTAAACAAAGCTGGAAGCTAGCTCCTGGCTATAAGGAGTGAATCCCCATATCCAACATCATGATTTCAGCTTTTCAAGACACAGGCACATCTAATGCGCGTGCATCTTCTGCCTTCCAGCCAACTTGAACCTTATCGCCCGGTTGCAATTGTGCGTGGTCTGCAGAGTTTGGAATCTTGACGATAAAATCGTCATGACCACAAACGTTCATACGGGAGCGAATATGGTCTCCCAGATAAATCAATTCTTCAACTTTACCGGTAACAGTACTCGAGCATTGTCCACTTTCAGGATTAACTGTAACACGTTCCGGACGCAATGAAATCATGGTGTCAAAACCGACTCCCTGAATGTTGACCGCAAGCGCCTTGAGTTTTTCTTCACCCTCTACTTCTACAGTGCAAATATCGCCATCAAGACCGATAACTTTTCCATAAAACGTGTTATTCTCACCAATGAACTGTGCCACAAACGCGTTTTCCGGTTTTTCATACAATAGATCCGGTGCTGCTAACTGTTGGATAACACCGTCATCAAAAACCGCAATCCTATTGGACATTGTTAAAGCTTCGCTTTGATCGTGAGTCACATAAACCACTGTTACTTCCAGATTTTCGTGTATATGCTTTATTTCATACTGCATTTGCTCACGCAGTTGTTTGTCAAGCGCGCCCAACGGTTCATCCATCAAAACAAGTTTCGGTTCAAAGACCAGTGCTCTTGCTACAGCAACACGCTGTTGTTGTCCTCCTGAAAGCTGCATCGGGCGTCGTGTACCAAAAGCGCCCAACTGCACCATGTCCAAAACTTTTTTGACACGGTCTTCAATATCGCTTTTAGACATTTTTCTAACCTGAAGTGGAAACGCCAGATTTTCATTGACAGTCATGTGCGGAAACAACGCATAGTTTTGAAAAACCATGCCGATATTTCGTTTGTGCGGGGGAACATTGTTGATAGAAGTACCGTCCAGAATAATTTCACCATGTGTAACAGTTTCAAAACCGGCCAACATCATCAGGCAAGTAGTTTTGCCGGAACCGGATGGACCCAGCATGGTCAGGAATTCACCTCTATGAGCATCTAGATTTAAATCTTTAACGACAAGTGTTTCGCCGTCATAACTTTTTTGGACACTCTGAAAACTGACGTATGCTTCGCTTTTTCTCATGTATTCTTAAATTTAATTTTTTACAAATTTTATATTATCCTTTTGAAGTCAGGGTATTATATGATTCAACAAATAAAAGTCAAATCTTTAGTTTGCTTATTTTCAATAACATTGATTGAGGTTTAGGTCTGGTTACGAGCAGGTGAATACAGAAGATTATTTTGAAGGAATCAATGAGCGGTACTTGTTTCTAATACTTGTATTGCTGGGATTTTAATAACACAAATTTGATTTAGAGCATTGAAACTATCCTTAACCAGCATAACGTTTGAGGATAGAAAATACTTGTCCGTAGTAACCTGTTCCAAACAGGTTAAGATGATTCAGGAGGTGATACAATTGATACAGAGGCTCACGCACACTATAATCCGGAGCCAGTGGGAAAGCGGATTTGTATGCAGAATAAAAAGTTTCAGAGAATCCGCCAAAAAGAGAGGTCATCGCCAAATCAGCTTCACGGTGACCGTAATAAACAGCCGGATCGATCAGCCACGGCTTTCCGGAAACATCTACTAAATAATTTCCGCACCATAAATCCCCATGCAACAGAGAAGGTTTTTCTTCTGTACCGGACAGGAGATCCGGAATTTTCATGATTAAAAGGTCCAGCAGGATACGCATTTCCTGTGTTGCATAACCGTTTTTCTCAGCCAGTTCTGCTTGAAATTGAAGACGATTTTCCGCATAAAAAGTTGCCCAGTTTTCACTGCCTGCTGAGCTTGGGATATTTATTTGTGGCGAATCTCCTAAATAATTTTCCTGCAAATATCCGAACTTATCACCATGAAAGCGGTGGAGTTCCGCAAATTGAAATCCCAGCTTTTCCATGCTGGAATCATCACTGTCTTCTCCCTCTTCTATCCATTCCAGCAGCAGAAAATCCGTATCTTTCGCTACTACTTCCGGAACACTGACTGCAGCAGCTTTTCTCAACTCTTCAAGGCCCTGTGCCTCTGAATCAAACATGCCGGAATTTCCCCGCCGTGCCAGTTTGAGAAAAAACAATTTTCCGGAATTCAGTTCTAATTTGCGCGAATCCGCAATACAACCTCCGGAAACCGAGGTTGTTGATTTAACCGGTTCAGCAAGAATTTTTTCCAGGCGAGATTGTAAGTCAGCATTCATGTTTTTTTAAGTGTGACAAATTCCAGCAGACCTTGACAGGCATCTTCAAGAAGATCCAGCACATTTTCAAAACCCTGATTTCCTCCATAATAAGGATCAGGCACTGCTGACACTTGAGCAGTAATACAGAAATCCGTCATGCGTCGTATTTTGTCTGCATAATTAATTCTTTGGTCAAACCACTTTATTTGCTGATAATTATCTTCATCCATCGTAATAATCCAATCAAACAATTCAAAATCATCATACTCGAAAGGACGTGAAATACTGTTCAGCTCATAGCCACGTAAACGAGCGTGTTTTTGCATCCTAGCGTCAGCTGGATTGCCACGGTGATAATCCAGTGTTCCGGCAGAGTCGCAAAAGATTTCCTTTTCCATACCTTGTTGTTTAACCAGAGCCTGCATTACAGCCTCAGCGCTTGGAGAACGACAAATATTACCCATGCAGATGAAAAGAATTTTAGTCGTTTTTTTGCTGGATTCTGTCATTTTAAATAATTGAAAAATTATAACTTAATCCGAAACAGTGCCTTGCAGGAACACAACTACTTTGCAAGGGCACGGCACGCCGTGTCCGTACTCTGAAACTTTGAAACTTCTTTTTTTAACTCAGTGCCTCAGTTACTTTTCACAATTCAGCACGAATTTCCCAGAGGTCAGGAAAAACAGGTTGAAAAAGAGTTTTTTTCAAGTACTCTGCACCCAGCGAATCTCCGGTTCCACGTTTTGTACCTATAGTACGCTCAACCATTTTAACATGACGGTAACGCCATTCCTGTAAACCTTCATCAAAATCAACAAGTAGTTCACACAAATGAGCAAGTAATGGTGTGTTTTTATAAACTTCAATTAGTTCTAACTGGACTTCAGGGGAAGCAGTATCGGCTTGAGTAAAATCACGTTCAAGCAGTTTCTGCGGAATATTAATATTGTTTTGCGACAGACAGTTCAGAAAAGCGTCCCACAAACTTGGTTCAGCAAGACGCTGCTCCAGACGTTGCCGTCCACTTGATCCCTGATCATGGTACTCCATCATTTTCGGACGTTTGTGCCCCAGCAAAAACTCTAACTCCCTGAACTGTGCAGACTGAAAACCGCTGGATGATTCTAAAAATTCGCGAAAAGACAAAAATTCTGCCGGTGTCATTGTTTCTAAAACATCAAGTTGTGAAACTAAAGTTTTAAAAATTTTCAGCACACGGTTCAAAGTGTGTTGGGCGCGTACAAGCTCATTCTTGCGCAGCATTCGTGTCAGATAATCGAGTTCGTGCAAAATTTCCTTGAACCAAAGTTCATAAACCTGGTGGATAAGGATGAAAAGCATTTCATCATGTTCAGGACCATCTGACTGACATTTCTGGAGATTTAACAACTCATCAATTTTAAGATAACTGGAATAGGTATGAGGCATAATTTCTTTCTTTTAATAATTACTATAAAAATACATACGCAGATAAATCTTATCTTAACCCAGAAGAATATGTATTTCAATCAATTAGCTGGATGTTTAATTCAATAAAAACATTTTGTATATTTTTTATCATTTTACTTGTAATTCTATCCAAACATGATATTTTTATAAACATTAGTATTGAACAGAAACGAAGTCAAATTTGAAAGCCAATTCAGCTTGAATTCAAAATGACTCTTTCTTAGGGTTTTACAGGAGAATGGTCTCCTGTAGCCTTCAATCATAAAAACACAATTTTCTTTTTGATAAGGGGAATTATGAAAAAAAAGAGCATCCTGAAGAGACTCTTGCTGTTGTCAGTCGGAGCATTTATCATTCCGACTTTTGCAACTGCTGAGATCAAAATGGGAATCATTTTGGGCTTTACAGGTCCAATCGAATCACTGACCCCGGACATGGGTAATTCTGCAGAGTTGGCTTTCAAAGAAGCTTCTGATTCAGGCCAACTACTCGGAGGACAAAAGATTCGTGTTGTCCGTGCTGATTCAACATGTATTGACGCTGCGGCCGCTACTGCAGCAGCAGAAAGGCTGATCACTTCTGATAAAGTGACAGGCATCATGGGAGCAGACTGTTCCGGTGTGACAACGGCAATTGCCAATAATGTTGCTATTCCAAATGGAGTAACAATGGTTTCACCTTCAGCTACTTCACCAGCATTAAGCACAATTGCGGATAACGGTTATTTTTTCCGTACTGCACCTTCAGATGCACGTCAGGGACAAGTGCTGGCACAAATCACTGTGGAACGTGGTTTCAATGATGTTGCTGTAACTTTCGTTAACAACGATTACGGTAAAGGCTTGTCTGATTCATTCATTAATGCGTATAAGGGACTGGGTGGAAAAGTAAGCGCAGTTGTTCCTCACGAAACAGACAAAGCTGATTATTCTGCTGAAGTTGCAGCACTCAATGCCTCCGGAGCAGGCATTCTCGCTGTCTTCGGTTATGTAAATCAGGGCGGCAATCACATTATCCAGGGATCCATAGATTCCGGTGCTTTCGACAAGTTCATTTTGGCAGATGGAATGTATGGTGAAGATTTGCTAAAAAATATGGATGGAGATCTTTCAGGAACATTTGGAACAGTTCCTGGCACTGATTCAAAAGGCGCTGCAAGTTTTGCTAAAATGGCAAAAACTGCTGGAATCAAAGCCGGAGGACCTTTCACCGGTGAATCCTATGACGCAGCGGCACTGCTCGTGCTCGCCATGCAGTCCGGTGGATCTACAGACCGTGCTGCACTAGCTTCAAATGTGCTGGCAGTTGCCAATACTCCGGGTGAAAAAATTATGCCTGGTGAATTGGGTAAAGCACTGCGTATCCTCGCAAGCGGAGGAGCCGTCGATTATGTTGGTGCTACCAACGTAGAATTGGTCGGAGGAGGAGAGGCTTCAGGTTCTTACAAAGAATTTGAAGTTAAAGGTAAGGCTTTTACCACAGTTCGCTTTCGCTAATAAAACTCCCAGAAAAAATCCCCGGTCCGGAATTTATGTTCCGGATTGGGGCTCCTGCATAGACCGTAAATTAAAATTAATCCCCATTGTTCCTTCCAACTCACTGGAAAAGCTACTCATTGTACCTCCTGTTTTTTCGAAGGTTTTACTGATTTGAACAATTGCCGAAGAAGATTCAAACTCAGTCATCAGCATCTTGTCAATTTCGCCATGAGAACTTTTCAGCCTGATTTGAAAGCAATATTGTTTTTCAGGAACAAGATTTTCCGCAAAATTTTCCGACTCAGTTTCGGCCAGTAAACAAGCCCTGAGTAACAAATCCGTTTCCGGAACAATACTGGCCAAAGTATCAAGAGCAGACAATAAGGATTCAATCAACAACAGCGGCATACAACAGATAGAATCTGCTTCCTGCTCCAGGATGAATTCAAATTTACGTTCCGGATGATAAATCTGAAACAAGTTTTCCACTAAAGACAGCACTTTGTCCATGGCGCAATTATCAGGAGACGATAAGCCAGCAAAATATTGTAAATGGGTGGCAAGCATTTTTGTTTTTTGATTCTGTTTCAGCAAGCTGTTTAATGCTTCTCCGGAAAGTGATTCTGCTGTTTTTTCTGCCGATATCAGCGATTGATTCAAACATTTGCTCCAAGCACTGAGAATCCATTTTTCGCTCATGGCAGGTATTGAAGCGCTTAGGGCATCCGCAGCTGATTCACCGCGGTAAAGCGCCATTTCAACGGTCGCCAGTAGTTCCCGGCGTTTGAACGGTTTGACAATATATCCTGTTGGTGTGGTTGATTTTGCCCGTTCAATGATTGATTCATTAGTGAAAGATGTCAGGTAAACCACCGGAAGTTGGTAATTTATTCGCAGTTGTCTGGCAGTTTCAATACCATCCATGCTTCCTGCCAATAAAATATCAACCAGCGCCAAATCTACTGACTCTTTCGCCAGTGACGCAAGTGCCTCTTCTCCGGAAGCACAAACCAATGGTACTTCATAACCTGCTTCCTGAAGACAATAAAGAATATCATCTGCCACGATTGCTTCGTCTTCAATAATTAATATTCGTCCCTTATTCATTTTTCTCCCGAAAGATCAGTTCAAAACAGGTTCCGTCATCATTTTTCAGTTTATATTCTCCCTTTAACTGTTCCGAAAGAATATGTATTAAACGCATTCCGGTACTATGACTATGTTTCCAATTTGTTTCTTCTGGAATCCCTGGACCATCGTCACAAACAGAAAGAAAAACACGCTGATTCTCCAGCATTTTCAACCGGATCTCTATTCCGCCTGTTCTCTCTTCTGCAAAAGCGTATTTTAACGAATTTGTGATCAGTTCATTGATTATCAAACCGCAAGGAATAGTACAATTCACATCCAGAGTCATCGGTTCCAAATCCAACTTCAGTGAAACCTGATCTGCAGAAACACCAAATGATGAAAGTAACTCTTGACTCAAATGTGAAATAAAATCCGGTAAATCAATGTGAGAGAGAGATGTTGACTGATATAGTTTTTCATGTACTAGAGACATGGTGTGAATGCGCTGCTGCAACTCACTCATCAGTGAATCGAGGTGCTCATCTTTTGTGTTCCGGAATTGGAGACGTAACATGCTCGAGATAATCTGCATATTGTTTTTAACACGGTGATGAACCTCTTGTAATAAAACATCTTTCTCATGCAAAGAAGCTGTAAGACGCTTTTCAGCCTGGCTGCGTTCATTAATTTCTTCTTGCAGTTTTTGGTTAGCCGCACGCAACTCCTCTGTGCGTTCAACTACTTGTTCTTCAAGCTTATTTTTGTAATCCAGTAATTCTTTCTCTGCAGCAGTACGACGAGTAAGTTCCGACCTCAGCTGTTGATAATAATCCTGCAGGCTTTTCCGCATACGGTTGAAAGCTACAACCACTTCATTAAGTTCATCGTTGCGTTGTTTACGCTGTAAAATTAAAGGGGCGTCCAGTTTTTCCGGAGTAACTTCATGTGCATAACGAGCCATTGATCCGAGGTGACGCGTAATCAGCAACTGGACCAGTACTAAAATAAAGCCTGATATTAAAAAAGTTTTTATAGCCTGTGTCAGTAAAATAATCAGCAGCTTGTCCCAAAGACGGGCATACACATCATCCAGTGAAGCCAGTAAACGCAGCTCGCCTAAATCAAATTCTTCCGCTTGATGAATATAGCGTAAGGGAAAGCGATATTCTAAAACCTGTTCCTCTGTCACTTTGCCATGCTTGAGCCATACGCCTTCTGGAGATCGAATTTCAATGTACTCCATGTCAGGTAACTGCACAACACCTTCCAACAGTACTTCCGCCTGCCTTAAATCAGTCATCCATAAACTGTTGACAATCCCGCGCAGATAACTGCTCTTGATCTGGATCATACGCTCCTCAATCAGCCCGACATCGCGTCGATAATCTGTATAGAGCTGATAAGCTGTTCCAAGTAAAGTAATCAGTGAACTTGCTAACAGGATAAAAATAATTAACCTGCTGCTGATGGTTTGCCGATCAAAAATACGGTGATTTCTAGTGCTAAAAATTGTTTTCATAAGCCGTAGCTATCATGATAATAAAAAAATATCGCATTTCTCCAGAAAATTCAGTATTGTGAATCCAGTCGCAGCTCAAATCCCATACCTTTGATTCAGTCATCTATAGAAGCAAGGTAAGGCAACCTCTGCAATTATTCCTGAAACAGGTTACAGAGTAATTTCATGAAAGTCGATGCATTCAGTTATCCGCAGGAAGATTTCCTCAAGGAACTGCAGACAAGTCAGGCAAAAGTACAAATCATGGAATCAACTCTTGCGGATTTTTTTGAAGAATTGAGTTTTGTCCACAAGCAGTCTTTGCAGATTGAAGATAGCCGTGGAGAAATCATTTCCGGTGCCTTAGCCGATCTCCTGGAAGAACTGCATTTTACCACCATACAATTATCCACTTTACAAGGCAACCTCGATGAAGCAATCCAGACTGCATTCGCACAAGAAGCTGGTCACCGCCTGCGTGAATTATTGGTACAGCTAATGACCTGTTCTCTTCTGCATTGGGAAGAGACTACCGGTACCACCAAAATCGAATTAGCCGAACAAAGTGGAATCTGGAAAGTTCACCTCGACAAGGGCTACTTCCGTTTACGTACTTTTGACCGTTATCTCAGTGTTCCGAGTGTGCCGCATAAACCACGCTGGAAAGATGTCACCAGAACCGCACGCTTCGTCCTGGCTTGCGGTGAATCTTCAGTTTCGGAAAACTTAAGATCAACTCTCAAAGAGTTTCAAAAACACCTGTTGCAACTGACCGCATAATTCTTCATATTTCCTGAATTACCTACCTTACTGCTCTTCTATAAACAAAATCAACAATAATTTTAATTATTTTCAAACTTAATAACTCATTGATTTAATATTATATAGTTGTCTGTTTTTACCGATTTTTCCAGAAAAAGATCTTGACTGAAACTATGTTTTGTAGTGAATTATAGCTTAGAAAAAGATAAAACTCTGTCAAAGATAAACACAAGACAAAGCTTGGCTTGAATAAATGAAGAATCGGCAAGTCGTCGATGTGCCGTAAAACTTTTCGAACAAGACCAGTGATTGCATTCCGTTTCTTCACCCTATTTTTTACAGTTTGGATCTGCACTACAACAGCATTTGCTGTTCAAAAGCTTGCTCAGAACGAAACGTACCGCTTAGCTTTTTTTGCTCCCCGCGGTGAAGGTGATCCATTTTGGGGGCAGTTCATTGGTTTTATGGAAAAAGCCACGCTTGATTTCGGCATGGAATTAAACGTTTATTATGCCGAAGGAAACTTGGAGAGAATGCGGGAACAAATAGTTTCCGAGGCTAAATCAACTGAACGGGCTGATATTTTGGTTTTTCCGAATTTCAAAAAAGGTGGAGAAACTTTTTTAAAAATTGTCGAAGAGCAACAGATTCCGGCTTTTGTGGTTAATTCAGGGTTCACCGAAGAAGAAGAAGTAGGAGTGCCGCGGGGGAAATACAAGCACTGGATTGGAGAACTGCTGCCGGCAGAAGAGGAAGTTGGTGCAATGTTGGCGGAATCATTGATTGAAGAAGGATTACGGCTGAGATCAACAGAGAATCTTCCTCAGTTGGAGATGGTAGGTATTACCGGAATAGTCTCAGATTACGCAGCGATTCAGAGAACAAAAGGTCTGCAGCAGGTTCTGTTAAGTTATCCTGAAATACGTTTACGCCAAATTGTTCCCGCAAATTGGAGTGACAAAAACGCAGCCGCAAGTTTTGCGATGTTATCACGTCGTTATCCGAATGTAACTCTGATCTGGAGTGCTAGTGACGTGATGGCACAAGGTGTAATCCGCACTGCAAAAAAACGGGGAATAACTCCTGGAAAAGATGTCCTGGTGGGTGGTATTGACTGGGCACAGGCCGGACTTCAGGCAGTACGATCCGGAGATCAGTACGTCAGTATCGGAGGACATTTTTTGGAAGGAGGATGGGCTGTGGTCTTGATTTATGATTATTTAAGCGGTAGTGATTTCGCGAAAATAAAACTACGTTGGCGATCAAAAATGAGCAGTGTCACGGCTCCTAAATGGGAAACGCAAAAAAAACGGCTGGCAAAATTTCAACCAAATTTTGTAGATTTTAAACGCTACTCCCGTTTTTTGAATCCGGAAAATAAGAGCTACGATTTTAGACTTGAATCACTTTTTAGTCAGCAATAAACAGATTTTATAAGCTTTCGGCTATCATGGCCGGAAAAATCGGGTGCCGGTGGTCGGTATCCGATATTCAAATGAAAACCGTTATGTGACGGTTTTTAAACCTTTCATCCTTGAATAAGGGGGAAATATGTACAAACAAGTATTAAAACTTTCCGCAGGTTTTCTTTTGGCAACAGGTATGGCTGCCAGTCCGGCGTTTGCTGGAGGAGAAGCGGAAGTTCTGCATTGGTGGACTTCCGGCGGAGAAGCAAAAGCATTGCAAGTCCTTAAGGACGATTTTGCAAAAAAAGGTGGTAGTTGGAAAGACATGCCTGTTGCAGGTGGCGGTGGAGATGCCGCAAATGTTACTCTTAAGGCAAGAATAGTGTCAGGAGATCCTCCTACAGCTTCACAGATAAAGGGGCCGACTATTCAGGAATATGATGAAGAAGGAGTAGTAGCACCTTATCATATACATGATGTCGCTACTGCAGAAAACTGGGATTCATTATTAAGCGCTCAGGTAGCTAATCATATGAAGTGTGATGGATTCACCAAGTATTGTGCTGCGCCAGTAAACATCCACCGCATTGACTGGTTCTGGGCTAACAAAAAAGTTCTCGATGCCCATGGACTTAAAATGCCAACATCATGGGATGAATTTAATGCCGCTGCAAGCAAGTTGCAGGCAGCAGGAATTATTCCTTTTGCTCATGGAGGTCAGCCCTGGCAGGATGCCACAGTATTCGAGGCAGTAATGCTTGGCATAGGAGGAAATGAATTTTACCAAAAAGCCATAGTCGAGTTAGATATGGACGCTTTAAGTGGTTCAACAATGGTAAAGGTTTTCGATCAAATGCGTAAACTTCAGGGTTTCACAGACAAAGGAATGCCTGGACGTGATTGGAACGTAGCGACAGGCATGGTAATGAGTGGTAAAGCTGCATTCCAGATTATGGGAGACTGGGCTAAGGGAGAATTTTCCAATGCTGGTCTGAAACCAGGAATTGACTTCTACTGTCTGCCTACTCCTTCAAACCATGGCTATCTATATAATGTAGACAGCTTCATTTTTTATGGTATGAAAGGTAAAAGCAAAGTCGATGGTCAGAAAATGCTTGCTAGTTCTATAATGGGAAAGAACTTCCAGAAAATTTTTAATATTTATAAGGGTTCTATTCCTGCTCGTCTAGATGTCCCAATGGACGAATTCGACATGTGTGCCAAAGGATCAGCTTCAGATCTGAAATACTCAGCAATGACAGGTGGTTTGCTACCGAGCTTTGCTCATGGAATGGCACTCCGAAATGCCCAGAAAGGAGCAATCCAGGACGTTGTCACAGAGCATTTCAACTCCAGCATGTCTTCTCATGAAGCGGCCAGAAGACTGGCTGATGCTGTGAAGGCATCCATGTAAATTTTGATTCCTAATTACACAAACTTTTGTGGGAATCTTTTAACCGCACCCTCCCTCTCTCCAATCTCAAGGTTTGAGAACTTTGGAGGGTGCATTTTTTAAATAATATTTAAAAATTTAAATGTTGTACTGGCTGCAGAAAAACCTTCCAAAAATCGTCATTGCACCATCGTTTGCAGTGATTTTGTGGTTTGTTTACGGTTTCATCCTCTGGACTTTTTATGTTTCGCTTACAAAGTCAAAGATGTTGCCTCGCTACGATTTCTGGGGTATCAATCAGCACTTTCGTCTCTGGTCTAATCCGCGTTGGTTCACTGCAGTTGAGAATCTGCTGATTTTTACTGTCCTCTTTGTTGGCATTTGCATCTTGATCGGTATTCTACTTTCAATTTTACTGGATCAAAAGATCAGAGCAGAAGGTTTTTTAAGGACAGTCTACCTCTACCCAATGGCACTTTCATTTATAGTAACAGGAACCGCGTGGAAGTGGATACTTAACCCTAGTATGGGCATAGAAAAGCTTTTCATAGACTGGGGTTTCACAGACTTTACTTTTGACTGGTTAGTCAATAGGGAAATGTCAATTTATACAATTGTATTAGCTGCTGTCTGGCAATCGTCTGGTTTTGTTATGGCGCTATTTCTTGCGGGACTACGTTCAATAGATGATGAAATAATCAAGGCTGCCAAAATTGATGGAGCGAGTTTATACAGTATTTATATAACCATTATCCTACCAATGATGCGTCCCGTTTTCATGAGTTCCATTGTCATTCTGCTTCATATTTCAATAAAGAGTTATGACCTTGTGGTCGCTTTAACTGCTGGAGGACCCGGTACATCTTCAGACATGCCTGCAGTCTTTATGACTCAAATGGCATTTCACCGCAGTGAAATAGGCCTGGCTTCAGCTAGTGCTGTAATGATGTTTCTAACAGTGTTGGCAGTCGTTGTTCCATATCTATACTCTGAACTAAGGAGACAAGATGCAAGTAGCTGATAAAATGCATTTTGAAGCACTAGAACGCTCCGCTTCGCGTAAAAAAATATTTTATCGCTGGCTTCTATTTTTAGTACTTGGACTCTTCGCTTTATATTATATTGCCCCTCTTTATGTAATGATTATCACTTCACTAAAGAGCATGGAAGAAATCAGGCAGGGTAACCTAATGACATTACCGGGAGAGATAATTTTCGATTCATGGAAGACCGCATGGAGTGGTCGCGGGGGAATTGATGCTGGCAACGTCTTTCTTCGCCCATTCTTCTGGAATTCTATAAAAATGGTAGCACCTGCCGTCGCAATTTCAACTTTTTTTGGGGCATTGAATGGATATGCTCTCACCAAGTGGCGTTTTAAAGGAGACAACATCCTATTCCTATTGTTTCTCTTCGGATGTTTTATTCCCTACCAGGCTATCCTATTGCCTATGGCTAGAACACTCGGACTTTTAGGAATCTCTAACTCAATCAGTGGACTGGTACTAGTTCATACAGTTTACGGCTTAAGTTTCACGACTTTGTTTTTTCGAAATTATTATATTTCTATCCCTGACGAAATGATCAAGGCTGCGAGGATTGACGGTGCAGGTTTTTTCAAAATATTCTTCAAGGTTCTACTGCCTATTTCTGCACCAATTATAGTCGTTACAGTGATCTGGCAGTTTACAGGTATATGGAACGATTTTCTGTTCGGTTCTTCTTTTTCCTTTGGCGAAGCAGCTCCGATCCAGGTAGCACTCAACAATATGGTTCTCACCAGCACCAGCATCAAAGAATACAATGTTGACATGGCTGCAGCATTCATCGCTGGAATTCCAACCTTGATAGTTTATATACTGGCTGGAAAATACTTCATCCGCGGACTAACTGCAGGTTCAGTAAAAGGCTAAAATTTAACAATTTAAAGTCAGTAGGCATACCAAAATTTAAGGAAAAAATGGCAACTGTAAAAGTCAGTAATCTGACCAAAAATTTCGGCAACACCCAGGTACTAAAGCAAATAAACCTTGATGTAAGTGACGGTGAATTCATCGTCCTGCTTGGTCCATCAGGTTGTGGCAAATCAACTCTTCTCAATACAATTGCAGGACTAGAGACTGTAGACGAAGGTGATATCCTGATTGATGAACATGTTGTAAACCGTGTTGAACCGAAAGATCGGAACATTGCTATGGTCTTCCAGTCATATGCATTATATCCCGCCATGACAGTTCGTGATAATGTGACTTTCGGACTTAAACAGCGTAAAGTGTCTAAAGAACAGACAGAAAAATCACTCAGTTATTTTTCAAAAATGTTGCAAATTGACCAGCTTTTAGATCGTAAACCGGCACAACTTTCTGGAGGTCAGCGACAGCGTGTAGCCATGGGACGGGCTCTGGTGCGTGAACCTCAAGTTTTTCTCTTCGATGAACCACTGTCAAATCTTGATGCTAAACTACGCGTAGAGATGCGTCACGAAATCAATAAACTGCATGAACAGTTGGGAACTACTATGATTTACGTGACACATGATCAAGTAGAAGCCATGAGCCTTGCTACTAGAATAGCAGTGATGAACGAAGGAATCATTCAGCAAATTGGAGCCCCTCAGGAAATTTATGACAAGCCTAACAGCGTTTTTGTTGCAGACTTTATCGGCTCTCCTGCGATAAACCTGATTCATGGTACATTTTCGAAAGATGGATCTTCCCCCTGTTTCATTCCTGAACAGCAAAAAGATGCGGTTAAAATTCCTCTAAAAGATTATTCTTTTGATTCAGAACCAAAAGATGGTCAGCAAATCATTTTTGGATTTCGGCCTGAACACATCGGTCTACAAGACGCTTCTCTAAAGTCTCAATTGCCGGTTGAACTCAAACCTACACTGATAGAACTTACCGGATATGAAAAGGAAGTTAGCTTTGAGTTTTACGGAAACGAAATCACCGGGAGACTTCCACGCCATATTGGAACTAAACTAGGAAAGCCGAACTCTCTCAGCATAGACCTGTCAGAAATATCTATCTTTGACCGTGAGAGTACATTACGCATTTGACACATACCCCAAGCTGTGTAAAATATAATTTATACGGTTACCCATCTGAGTTCTGAAAATTCTGCTTTTTGCTACAAATTTCAGACTTAATCTCCAGCCCAACTCATTAATTTTTGATCACATGAGTAGCGTCTCCTATCCACATTATCCGGATTTGAAAAACAAAACGGTTCTAATAACCGGCGGCGGCTCCGGAATTGGTGCGTCTTTCGTCGAAGCCTTTGCTCGACAGGGGAGTCAGGTAGCATTTTTTGACATACAGGACGTAGTTTCCAGAGAATTAGTACAAAAATTGTCATCAACTGGTGCGGAACTGCTTTTTGTGAAATGCGATCTGACCGATATTGAAGCCTTAAAAAAAGCAGTGACAGAGGTTGAAAATAAGCTTGGAGCGGTGCGTGTACTAATCAACAATGCTGCCAGCGATGAACGGCATGAACCGGAAGATGTAACTCCGGAATACTGGGAACAGCGTTTACGCTTGAATTTCAGTCACCATTTTTTCGCGGCACAGGCTGTAAAACCGGCAATGGCAAAGGCCGGTGGCGGAGCTATTATTAACATGGGATCAATCAGCTGGCACATGGCTATGGAATTTATGCCTGGATACACATCCTCCAAAGCCGCCATCGAAGGCTTGACCCAGAGTCTCGCCCGAGCTTACGGTAAGGACCGTATCCGTGTAAACTGTATTATACCCGGACAGGTCTGGACTTCTAGGCAGATTAAGGAAATAATGACTCCAGAATACGAAAAGTTCATGACAGAAAAGCAATGCCTGCCCGAACGGATACTTCCGGAAGATATCGCTCAATTGGCATTGTTTCTCGCTTCTGACGCTGGACGCATGTGTACCCGCCGGAATTATTTTATGGATGCCGGAATCGGCGCATGACTATGGGCACTGAGTAACTTAGGCAAATAAAATATAAAAATTTAAGAAGGAAGTTCCGAATTCCGTTTCGGAGAATTTTTCAAAGTAAATAAACTATTCTGATGCATAAAACTTCAAAAAAAATTAATTTCAGTCAAGCAAATTCAAACGAGAGTTTATAAATCGTGATCAAGAAAACAAAAACCAGACTAAGAAGCCGTGAGTGGTTCGGAATTCCAGGTGATCCGAGTGAAACAGCTGGATATGTTGAACGCTATACAAATTATGGAATCAGTGCGGCAGAACTCCGTTCAGGCAAACCAATTATCGGTATTGCACAAACCGGTAGTGACCTAGTACCGTGCAACAGGGTACACATGAACCTCGCTCACCGTGTTCGTGACGGCATACGTGAATCCGGCGGAATACCGCTGGAGTTCCCGGTTCATCCTATCCAGGAAACCGGTAAACGTCCCACGGCAGCATTAGACCGTAATCTCCAATACCTCGGGCTGGTTGAGGTCCTTTTCGGCTATCCTATCGACGGTGTAGTGCTTACAATCGGCTGTGACAAAACAACACCGGCGCTGTTGATGGCGGCTGCGACGGTTGATATCCCCTCGATCTGCCTTTCATCTGGCCCAATGATGAACGGATACTGGAAGGGCGAAAGAGCAGGATCAGGCACTATTAAATGGAAAGCAAGAAAATTGCTGGCAGCCGGTGAGATTGACGAGGAAGAATTCATCCAAATCGTTGTTGATGCCACTACCTCACCGGGATACTGTAATACGATGGGTACAGCAACTACAATGAATTCCCTGGCTGAAGGACTCGGCATGTCCCTGCCGGGCTGCGCGGCTATTCCAGCACCTCTCAGTGAAAGGGGAGAAATGTCATATCGGACAGGACTGCGCATAGTAGATATGGTAAAAGAAGATCTTACACCGTCTAAAATACTAACACGAGAAGCTTTTGAAAATTCAATTGTTTTAAATTCAGCTATCGGCGGTTCAACAAATGCTCCGATCCATATCAATGCCATTGCTCGGCACGTCGGTGTAAAATTGGAGATAGAGGACTGGGAGAAGGTTGGACTTGAAATACCGATGCTAGTAAACCTTCAACCCGCAGGCAAGTACCTTGGTGAGGATTTCCACCGTGCCGGAGGAGTTCCAGCAGTAATGAACACTCTGCTCAAGGCGAAAAAACTACATAAAAATTCACTCACAGTCAATGGAAAAACTGTGGCAGATAATTATGCCGACACAACTACAAAGGATACTGACGTGATCCGTACCTTTCTTAAACCCATGCTTGAAAACGCGGGATTCATTATTCTCAAGGGTAATATTTTCGATTCTGCAGTGATGAAAACATCTGTAATCAGTGACAATTTTCGTTCTCAGTATCTTTCCAAACCCAATAATAAAAATGTTTTTGAGTTACGCGCCATTGTTTTTGAAGGTCCGGAAGACTATCACTCACGGATAAACGATTCACAACTGAACATCGACATTAACTGTATTCTTGTGATCCGTGGCTGTGGGCCAGTCGGTTATCCTGGATCGGCAGAGGTGGTCAATATGCAGCCTCCCGACAGGTTGATACGAGAAGGCGTTCTTGAGCTGCCTACTCTTGGTGACGGGCGTCAAAGCGGAACATCCGGCAGCCCCTCTATACTCAACGTTACCCCGGAATCGGCTGTCGGAGGAGGATTGGCCCTACTCAAGACTGGTGACATTTTGCGGACCGACCTTAACCAGGGCACTCTGGATGTCCTCCTGGACAAATCCGAACTCCGAAAACGCAGAGAAAAGTTAAAATCTTTGAAAATAGAGCACCAGACTCCATGGCAGGAAATTTACCGTGATACAGTTGGTCAGCTTTCAGAAGGAGGTATCATCGAACTGGCGGCAAAATACCGTAAAATTAGAAAAACTATTCCCCGACACTCACACTGATTAAAACTAAATGCCGGCTGGTACTAGCCTGCAAAGGCATGTGAAGCGAAACCGCTGGTTTTCGTGTCTACCCTGAAGAGGGCGCCTGCAAGAGGATACTCTTCGAGGTTGAGATTGCGTGCAGCAGTAGTGATGTAAAGAGTGCTTAGATCACAGCCTCCGAAAGCGCAGCTCGTGATTTGCGGAACCGGAAGCTGTACCACCCCTAAGCGTTCGCCCTGGGGACTGAAACAGGTTATGCATCCTCCACCCCAGTGTGCCAGCCAGACCCGGTTTTCGCTGTCTACAGTGAGCCCGTCCGGAAAACCCTCTGTTTGACTATCCAATCTGGCGAATTCCCGACGGTTTGATATTGAGCCGTCCGGATGCTTATCAAAGGCCCAAACCGTTCCGCTGAAAGTGTCTACATGATAAAGTGTGCGGTCGTCAGCACTGATTGCAGGTCCATTAGGACAGATGTATGGACCGTCCCATCTGGAGTAACTGAGGTCGGGATCAATCCGGAATAGACAGCCAGTTGCTTTGGTTTCCGGATCATGGGAACGTCCCGCCCAGATTCTACCGTCACGGTCACATTTTGCGTCATTGAAGCGGTTTTCTGATTCTTGCGGATCCGGAAGCAGCGCAAAAGTCCGCTTGCCGGAATTAAGATCCAGGAAATAAACCCCGGAGACGCAACCCGCTACAAAGCCCTCATGATTACGCCTGGGTAAAACCCAACCGGTCTTTTCATCCAGTTCCCAACTACGATGCCCTCCAGTATTTTCCTCGTAGCAGTGCAGCTTCTGCCCGTCAATGTCCACGAAGAAAAGAGACTGTTCTGCGTGAGATTCGCTTTCAACCCACAGGGGACCTTCCCCGCAGATCGCCTGAACTTCCCAGACACATTCTGCTTCCCCCACCAGATCAAAGTTGTTCATCTGCTTCTATACGATGGTACATGAAAGTCGGCCCTTCTATATAACAGGAGCTTGAGAAGCATCCAATTCCGGAGTGAATTTCAACGACAACTCACTCAATACGAGTTAGTTGTTTTCTATGATCCCGCTAAAAAAGATTGAATTACCTGTCAAGCTGGTGAAAATGTAAGGCTGCGTTAATATAAACCAACAATACCCATCAGCTTACATTTCCCACATTACCGGCCCACCTTTACGGTTTGGTGGCGCAGTCATGAATTCGGCCATTCCTCCTAAGATTTCCTGAACCGTTTCTGTTGCAGCAATAGCACTTTGTTCACTGTCGTAACGGGCAATGATGACAGATTGACCTTCACCTACTTCAATTACGTGTACCGAAACAATTCCGCTAACAGCCTGAATTTTTTCCCTTTGGCTGTCAGCAAATCCCAAAAACTCAGCTCGGCGGCTTGCATCAAAATTAACGTCTGTTACTCTGAAACTCATAGTATTACCTCATCATATACAAGGTTTGCCAGAAAACCTTCATTGCTAAAATACAGACATAATGTTGAAACGCATCCTGGCTGACAACATTCGCCTGGAAAATGACATATAAAACTTAAGAGGGAATTTAAATAATGTCAAGAAATATAATATCTTTAAATACACCACGAGATACACAGTTAATCCATCTTTGCTATCTTTTTACGACTCAATTGGACTAAGAGTATACCTGCCATGATAATTGTTACTCCTATACCGTCCCTCAAAGACAGAGGTTCCGAAAGAATTATGGCCGCAACTAGTACCCCAAAAAAGGGATTCAGAAAATGAAAGGTCGCCGCCTTGACAGGACCTATTCTTCTCACAAGAAAAAACCAGATGAGTGTACCCAGCAATCCCGGGACAAGAGTCGTATATAAAAAAGCAAGCAGGAAACTTGTGCTCCATTCAATGCTCCATGTCTCAAAAATCAGTGAAAAAGGAAATAGAGTGATACTGCCGACAAGCATCTGAAGACCGACAAGCATGAGCACATTCTTATTGCTACTCATCATCCGGCCGACATACAAAGTAGCTGCAGCCAGTGCCGCAACTCCTATCAGGCAAAGTGTCATCCCAAGGGAAGCGCTACTGCCGCTAAGTTTGTCCAGCATAATGACCAGCACACCTCCAAAACCGACTGTAAGTCCCAACATCCCTATGAACCCGGTTTTCTCACCGAGAAAAAACCAGCAGACGCCTGCAACCACTAGCGGTAGCAGACTGGCAATGATGGCCGCCAAACCGGCTTCAATCCACTGCATTGCAATGAAATTAAATGCCAGATAAAGAGCATTCTGTGAAATTCCAATGATCACCACTACTGTCCACTCCCCCTTGTTCAACTGAATTTTCTGACCCAACATGCGGGCCAGAGCGATTCCTAGTAGCCCTGAAATTAAAAAACGAAGTGAAAGAACCATCAGGGGTGAGGCAGCAGTCACAATGATCTTTGCTGAAGTAAAAGCACTCGACCAGATGAAAGAAAAACTTACCCCCATCAATATCGAACGAAAATCCATTAACAATTCCTATGTGTAATTTTTATGCCTGTTTTGGATGCAGTGAAGTACATCAAGGGGTCGATTGAGGTGTCCAGCTATCGGTTCTACAAGTTTCAAATGTCAGAAATGTACAGGTACACGATTGCTAAGAGAGTTAGTGACTTCCAAAGTCACCGGACTGGATATGCCAGAGATCTGCATAAGTTCCGTTTTTAGCGACGAGATCATCATGATGTCCTTCTTCTGCAACCTGTCCGTCACGCAGAACGAGGATTCTGTCCGCATATCTAATCGTCGAAAGTCTGTGGGCAATTACGAGTGCAGTTTTTCCCTTGGTTATACCTGCCAGATTGGCCTGTATCGCACGTTCTGTTTCAGTATCAACAGAACTGGTCGCTTCGTCAAAAATCATCACCGGCGAGTTTTTGAGCACTGCACGGGCGATGCTGAGTCTTTGACGCTGTCCTCCTGAAAGACGAATCCCTCTTTCACCCACAATTGTCTGGTAGGCTTCCGGAAGTGTCTGCACAAAGTCATGCAACTGAGCTGAGCGTGAAGCTGTTTCTACCTGCTGAAAATCTAATTTCTCGGAACCGTAGGCGATATTTTCGGCTATAGTTCCGTGAAATAGATAAACCTCCTGACTGACGAGAGCAATTTGTTTACGTATCTCACTCAGTTCCAACTCCCGTAGATCAATGCCGTCCAGCAGAACCTGTCCCTGCGTAGGATCGTAAAGCCGCAGCAACATTTTTATCAGAGTAGATTTTCCTGCACCGGTAACGCCGGCAATGCCAATCATTTCACCGGAATTTGCCGTAAAATTTAAGCCCTTTAAAACTTCACCACCGCGTTGGTAAGCAAAACCAACGTTGCACAGCTCTATTCTACCCTGAACAGGAAGTGGAAGATTTTTGGGCTTTGCGGGATTAACAATTTTACTTGGTGTGTGGAGCAGACCGAATGTACGGCGGGCACTCGCTTTAGCTCGTTCATATTCATCAAGTGTGACTCCCATCCTGGTCAACGGCCAGAGCAACCGCTGAATCATCATTGAAAAAAACACCAGTTCGCCAACTGTCAGCAACCCTTTGTCTTCTAAAACCCAGTAACTGCCCAGCAGAAGCACTCCTCCAAAACCTACTGCAATCGCCATGCGAATGAGCGGAACGTACACAGCACTGAGTTTAATCGCCTGGAAATTTGCTTTCTGGTATTGCCTAGATGCGTCCGCCACACGTCCGGATTCAAATTTTTCTGCAGTAAAACTCTTGATTACCAGAATTCCTGCGATATTATTTTCGAGACGACTGCTCAGTGCACCGACCGCTTCACGTACCTTACGGTAACGAGGTGAAATTAAGCGTTGATACATCAGGCTGCCCCAGAGAACAATGGGCAGCGGCACAAGTCCTACCACAGCCAGTTCCCAGGAAACGCCAAACATCATACTGCCGGCAAAAATGAAAAGTACAATCAATTGCAGAATTTCGTTAAAGCCGATGTTAAGAAAGCGTTCAATCTGGTTCACATCATCGTTGAGCATTGCCATAGTCTCACCCATACGATGGTTCTCGAAAAACTCAATTTCACGTGTCTGCAGGTGATTGTATGCGTCTGTACGTAATTGATGCTGGACATTCTGGGCGAGATTCATGAATCCATACTGATATGCCCATTCAAAAAGACTTTCAAAGAAAAAAATTACTACCCCCAACACTGCCAGGAATACTGCCAACCTCCAGGGGTCTATAGTTCCAAGTAAATTCGCAATCCACTCCGGAGGCTCACGCCTGACGGAATCAATCACCCAGCCCACCAGTACTGGCGGCATCAGGTCAAGAACCTTATTCAATATACTGGAAAAACAGGACCACGAAAAAAACCGCCAATGTGGACGCAGATAACGGAAAAGATTCCACATTGGCGCGGCAAGTACCGCAGGTGTAGACAAATGTTGGGACATATTTAAGGATTAACAATTCAATAAAAATGCAGGAACCAATCTAAAAACGGGGTATTCTGGAATGGAATATTGCGTTTATTACAAGCTGTTCCAAAGGTAAATAGCTGAGCTACATCTTATAGCTGAACAGATTCTGCAAAGCAAGATAATTAACTCAATGCCTACAGACTGTTACAACAAAAAAAGATGAATTAAAGGAAATGATAGAATTTAATGCATGGAGCAAGTTGGAGAAAAGCTTTGCTTCAAAAAATTAGCCTTGTGTCAGTCTCAGGTAATTCACAGGAAATGGAAACCGCAATAACAGTAAAGTCTCTGCATCAATTAACTTCCGTCACGTATGACACGGCAATTGGCAATATCCATGGTGACTTTACCAATGTTGAGATTGCTTTTGTTACGGAATGTATCAGCAAATGCTAAAAAGCGGTAAACATCCGCAAAATTGGAAGCCAGCCCCACAGAGATTCTGATTGCACCCGCACTTTTATTTCCGCGGTGCTGAATCATTTGCACAAATCTGGGCAGACTTATGTTTTCACCCTCTTTGAAGGCTGCCTGCATATCTTCCGGAGTTAGTCCCTCTGCCGTTTCTCCTGCACCGGGATTACAAAAACAACCTGTTCTGAGCGAAATACCTTCCACGTTGGCTAATTCCTCAATGCGTCGATAATCCAGCAAATGCTCTTCCGGCGAGTAAAAATTGAGTGTAACTGTTCCACCGCGCTCTTCCATATTTACCGGTCCGTAGATCCGCACCATTGGTTTGCCGTTACTGTGTCTGAGGGAAAACAATTCTTTCAGCATCCAATCTGTGAGGTCACTTACACGTCTACTAATTAATTCCATTCCCGCTTTTTCTAGATGCTGCAGCCCGATTTTAACAGCAGGGATATTGAGATAGTTGATTGTTCCGTCCTCAAACGCGGCCTCGTTGCCTGCCAGATAATGACTGTTACCCTGCACACTGGCAAAATTAACTGTACCTCCTGCAAACCACGGTCGTTGCAGTTTTTCGTAACTGTTGTTCCGGATCAGCAGCATCCCAATTCCGGTCGGATAACCGAACATTTTGTAAAATGAGATACAGACGAAATCCGGACTCTGCTCATTCAGATCAAGCCTGTTTGTCGGAACAAGAGCAGCAGCATCGAGGAGAACGTCCCAGCCTTTTTTCTGTGCGTATTCAATCCAGGAAAGCGGATGCTTGACTCCGGAAAAGTTTGACTGTGCCGGAAAAGCAAATAGGTTTTTTGCAGACTTGTCTGCAGAGTCTAGCACCTTGTCCAGAATGTCCTGCTCAAGTCTCAGATCCGGAAAGCCAACCGGAACATAATGCACACGGGCGCCTTTACTGCGGGCAAACTCACGAATACCATTGACTGAATTATGATTATCGAAAGTCAGCGCGTACTGTCCCCCGGAAGCAAAAGGGTAAGCTTCTCCTACAAGTTTCAAGGCTCCACTCGCGTTTGCGGTAAAAACAGCGGTGTATTTTTCCGCGTTTGTGTTGAAGTACTGTAGAACATATCGGCGTGTTTCTTCCACCAGATCCGTCATTGCCAGAGAAGTAGGATTTGCTGAGTGCGGATTTCCCAAGACATTTTTCTCGAGCATTGCGGTGTGCTGCCTCAATTGACTCACCCCATAAAGTCCACCACCTGTGTAATCGAGGTAGATCTGCTTATTTTCATCGAGGCGACCGTATTCAGTTTTGCGCCACTCGTCCAGCAAACCCGTTGCCTCATATTCCGGATGAGTACGCAAAAACTCTACATATGCGGAATCCATTTCGGCAGCAATGTATGGATTGTCAACTTGCTTTTCAGCTTGAGCTAATGTACTCATTTTTGTAGCTTTTACTGGTTTTAATGCAGAGTTTCAAAAGATGTTGGCCGGAGCAATTATTTACCAGCAGGTTTTCAAGACCTCAAGTGTGTGGTCAATTTCCTCAAGAGTATTATAATGCACCGGTCCGATACGCACAACTCCACCTGATTCTTCCAGCCCCATAAGGCGTATCGCCTCTAGAGCATAGTTGTGACCGTGCCAGACGAAAATATTTTCTGCGGCCAATTTGTTTGAAATCTCTTCCGGATTTTGGTTT